>ODAI014489426.1_pt1 | contig 16349 bp, 15 predicted proteins | sample 1539321 | NCBI WGS metagenome assembly ODAI01 (sample SAMN02144231, study PRJEB22623) | gut metagenome | biome: sheep rumen | host: Ovis aries | place: New Zealand
GGCTATGCGGTGCGCTTTTCCATGCAGCGCCCGGCCTTCTACCACGCGGGCGGCGGTCTGGTGCGGATGGAGGCCGAGGGCCCCTTCAAGGCAAAGCCCTTTGTTCTTGAGAGACGAGGTGAAATCCTTGGCGCGAGCGCGCGGATCCTCACATGCAATCTGGACGCATCGATCAGCGAACGCGAAAAAACGCAGCTTCTGCGGGCCGCCGAAGGCGAATTTCCCCTTGAAGAGGCATCCATTGCCTTGGAAACGATCCCTCAGATAGAGGAGCCGGGAAACGCCGTCCTTGTTCGCCTTGCGAGCGAATCAGGCACGAGCGTGTTCTCGGAGATCGGCAGGCCCTGGCTCTCGGCCGAGAAGGTGGCGCGATCCGCAGCCCGACAGGCCGCCGAGTTCGCGCAGTCGGCAACCCCGGTTTGCCGGCACCTTGCCGATCAGCTGCTGGTGCCGATGGCGCTTGCGGGAGGGGGCCGCTTTCTTACCGCCGCTCCTTCCAAGCACACGAAGGATTGCGCACAGGTGGTCGCCGCGTTTGCGGGCAGGCCCGTAGAAATGGAACAGACGGCGCAGGGCTGGATGGTGACGGTCCCCGCGCTTGGAGATTGAAATGAAGCATATCGATACTGAAACTCTGGTCAGCTGGGGCGTGCCCCGATTGCGCAATGTGATCGGTCCGGCCCTGAAAGCCTCGAACATCGCCCTTAGCCGCGGAACGGATCCCGAGGCCATCGCCTCGCTTGTCATGCGCCTTACGAGAAGCGAGAGCCCGGTGAGCGAGCCGATGGGGGATCTGGCCGAGCTCTTTGCGCCGCTTGCCGGACTACTTGCCGATGTGAGGGCAGGGCGCACGTTCTTTTCCGAGCGGGAGAAGCCCGCGCCCTGGAAGAACTGGGCAAAGGGCGATCTTGAGCAAGGAGCCGTGGAGCAAATGCGCAACGCCTGCAGGCTTCCCATCGCCGCGGGCGGCGCCCTGATGCCCGATGCGCACACCGGATACGGCTTGCCGATCGGCGGCGTGCTCGCCGTGCGCAACGCGGTGATTCCCTATGCGGTCGGCGTGGATATCGCCTGCCGCATGCGCATGACGATTCTCGAGATGCCGTACGAGCGCATCCATGAAGAGTCGGACCGTCTTGCCGAGGCTCTGGAAGCGGAAACGCGTTTCGGCGTCGGCGCGGCCTTTGGCACGGCTGAGCGCCGCACGCACCCGGTCATGTCGCTTGACTGGTCGGTGACCCCACCGACGCGCGCGCAGTATGCAAAGGCTGCCGCGCAGCTCGGCACCTCCGGCGCAGGGAACCACTTCGTGGAGTTCGGAAAACTCTCGGTTGCGGAGAACATTGACGAGCCTTCGCTCAAGCTCAAGGCCGGCACGTACCTTGCGCTCCTGTCGCACTCCGGATCCCGCGGCTCGGGCGAAGCGGTTGCGCAGTACTACAGCGATCTGGCGAAGTCGCTTCACCCGGAGCTGCCAGAAGAACTCAGGCACCTTGCCTGGCTTGATCTCGATTCCAGGGAAGGACAGGAGTACTGGCAGGCGATGGAGCTGATGGGCAGGTACGCCTCCGCAAACCACGAGCTCATACACAGGCACATTCTTGAACATCTCGGCGTGAAGGCGCTCGGCCATGTCGAGAACCATCACAACTTCGCCTGGAAGGAATCGTTCGGGGGCGAGGAGCTCATCGTGCATCGCAAAGGAGCGACGCCTGCGGGCGCGGGCGTACTCGGCATCGTGCCGGGCTCGATGGGAACGCCTGGCTTCATCGTGCGCGGCAAGGGCAATCCCGAGTCGTTCTGCTCGTGCTCGCACGGCGCCGGGCGTGTCATGAGCCGCAAGGCGGCGTTCAAGACGCTCAAGCGCGAAACGATGGATGCGATCCTCAAGGAGCGCGGCATACGGCTGCTCTCCGGGCCGCTGGACGAATCGCCCGAGGTCTACAAGGACATCGAGCAGGTGATCGCCGCCCAGGCCGATCTCATCGACACGCTTGCCAGATTCGAGCCGAAGATCGTCAAGATGGCGCCAGAAGAGGGCACGCGCCCCAGATGGGTGAAAAGGAAAAACGCAAACGCTTGATTGATGGAAGAAAACAAAATGACTACCGAATACAACATGCTCGATCAGTTCTTCGTGCGGCCCGAGAGGCCCGAGCCGGGACTGACCTCGAGTTCCGCTTCGTTCCTCGCGGCACTCGCCTCCCAGGAGGTTAATCGCCTTGAGACGGTGGTGAAGAACAGCTCCTTCTACGACACGTACCTTGAGTTGCTCTCAAACTCGGCCGAGCCGCGACTTGTGCACAAGGGAAAGGACAAGGCGTTTCTCGACGCTCTCTATCCCACTGCCGTGCGCATCGGCGAGCTGCGCGGCTTCATCGCGTACGTGCACGAGGCCGTCAAGGAGAAGGACCAGCGCATGGAGCGCCTGGCGCAGATGACGTTCGAGAAGTGGCTCAGGCTGCCAGAAAACGCAGAGCGGAAAGCGGCCCTGAAGGCTTCCGCCGATATCAGGAAGCCCTCCGAGCCGCGCGAGGTGCAGGAGGTCGATTCCGAATGGGCCAAGACGCGGCTTTCCGTCAAGGAGCTCGCCCACTATCTGCTCCTTGAGGCCAAGGCGAGCACTCTGGGAATCTACATCCATCCCGACGGACCGGTCGCCCGGGCCAAGGACAAGCTTGCGGAGATATCCGCCAAGCCCATTGCTCCGGAAGGACAGGGACAGGAAACGACCATCAAGTCGTTCAGGCCGAGCATCGAGCCGCAAGCTGTGTACGACGAGTACAACCGGCTCCAGCAGAGCCAGCGTGTCTGGGAGGCGGAACTCAACACGCTCAAGGCCAAGCTCCAAATCCTTGCCAAGGACGAGAATCTCGCACGCAACCAAGCGCATCGAGAGGAAATTCTCGACTACCAGAAGAGGCTTTCGGACTACGAAGTGCAGACGGCCCGGCACAACAGCCTTGTCCAGAGAATGCAGGCGGATTATTCCGACTGGCTGATTCGGGAAACCGAAAAGGCGAGGAACCTGAAAATCGTGGTGCCGCACGAGTTGCAGGAAACTTACGACCATTTGTCCCGTTTGGGAAAGTAACGGCTTTGGAGGCGCACCTGCGGCTTTCCGCATTGAGAAAGCTCCGGTGCCTAGCGCGGCGGGTACAGGACTCTGCAAGCGATCAGTTCATTACTGACGATTAGACGGTTGGAAGCAATCGCTTCGCCGCCAGAACGGCATCCTTGGTCATGGGCTCAGTCTCAGCCTCAGGATGCCCGGCCAGTCTCTGATTCAGCTTCAGTCGAAGTCTTCATCCCAAGGCCCGCCACGACTCCAATTTTTCATTTGGCAGGGCTCGCTTTTCCTGCTGTCAGCCACCGCGGCTGCTCGTTCGCGAAGAACTTTTCCGCCGCTCGTTTTCCGAGTCGAACTCTCGATCGTCAGAAACCGCCGTCAGGCCGCTTTTCGCGGGTGTTTGTCCGGCGCTGCCCGCACAGCGATCAGAGCCTGCCATCTTTGAGGCAGGCAAATGTCCTGCGGGGCGGATTTCATTGCGCTAGACACCGATAAAAAAGAAGAAGCCCGCGGGTGCAAAAACGCGCAAGAAGCCTCATAATAATGAGGAGGTCGACAAGACCGAAATCATCACTATTCGAGAGGATATTCAAAGATGGCATTCAAGGACAGTGTGAAGTTTGGAAAGAGTGCCTTTGCACCCGTGTGGATTAACGAATGTGAGTTTGTGGTCGCAGTTCCTACAAAGGCGATGACAACAGAGGATATTGAAGTCAAATTTGGTCTCGAATATGGCATTTATATGATTCGTGTTTACGAACTCACAGATAAAAAGCGTCCGGAGCAGGAACAGCGCGTTATCGATATTTTCGCGAATTCCCGCCTGAAGGGGATGACAAAGGTCGATACACCCAAGGATCGCACACCGATTGCGGAGGTCAGCATTGCTGTCCCCAAGAATATCGAGTTGGAGGCAAAGGACGATTTTGTCGATGGCAATGTTGTTGTGCTGGTTCATTGCAATGAACGCGCCTTTTCCAAGGACCTCAAGAAACCCTCAGAGCGCTAGTTAGAAAGTGGGGTTGCAGGAGCGAAGAAGGAAGAGGCCCCTGCAACGGTTAATCTCTTTAACGTTTAATTATTCGAAATCAGAGACATAGCGGGGCGGAGTTCCTGGGAACGCAACGGCCTTGCCCAGCCGCGCGTTCCTTTTCTGGAGAAGCCCGGATTCCATCCGGAAAACCGCAGCTCAGCTCCGCACCGGCGCCTGGCAAAAATCCTTGCGTCCGCACTCCCGGCAGTGCCTGCCGATCCGGACGCGTTCTCGCGGCGGCATGGTTCCTATCTATTTGTCTTCTCTCGCTCCCTGAGCGCTGTGCTAGTGTTCATCGAGTCCAATCTTTTTCGGGAGCACGAAAGATGAGCGAGACAACCGAACGTTCCATTCGCGTCATCTCGAACCAGGTCAGGTTCGGATGCGGATTCCGAACGGTCAACGGAAAGAGACAGTATTTTGCCTGGCACGGCTACCCGAACCGCAACAGCGACTTGTTCACGACCGCCGAGATCAGCGAAAGCGAGTTCTTCCAGATCGGCACGGAGTATCCCGAACAGATCAGTGCGGACTGGGAAACCGCGGAGATCTTTCGCAACAAATACGTCGACGGGCATCCCGTGCTCTTTGAGGGCTGGGACAGGCTCTTTTAGCAACTCCGTCAGCACAGCCTGAACCGGGCAGGGGAGCGCTGCGCTCCCCGCTCTTCCTCGCGTCGTCCGGCAGCGCATCAGCCCCAGAGGGACTCTGCAGCATTCGACTCGTCCCGCACCGTCCATGTCTTTCTCGCTATCACGCTGCAAGACAGTTCCCGCCCCGAGTTCAAATATCACAAAATGATACTGTTCCCGACCTCCTTTCTGAGGGAATTTTCTCTTCTCCCGGCCCGTGCGCCGTGCTAAAGTCCTCATCGAACGGCATGCCCGGAGGTGCAGTCCCGGGCATTGGTACTAACGTTTTCTATGCGACTGCTCAAATGAAGACAATCAGCACTTATCCTTTCGATCCATCCGTGTATTTGTCCGACGCGGAAACGGCTCGGGAGTACCTGAAGGTGGTTATGGCAGAGGGCGACGCCAACGAGATCGTCCAGGCATTCGGCGATGCTGTTCGCGCACAGGGCGTGGCAAAGATCGCACGGGCCTCTGGCATGCACAGCGAGAGCCTGTACAAGGTTTTCTCTGGAGGGACGAAACCGCGCTTTGAGACGATTCTTCGCGTCTCGCGGGCGCTCGGGGTTCCGCTCTCCGTAGCCGGCGCCGAGCCCGAGCCAAAGCCTGAAACCTGACATTCCCAAGGACTCCGCACCAGCTCCGTCTGCGCCAAAAAGGCGGCCGGCAGGTGAATCCCGCAGGTAAGGGCCAGCATGAAAAGCTGTGCCCCCGTGGGAGTTTTTGTCCTTTTTCCCGAGTCATCAAGCGCTGCGGTTGGCTGAAAAGAAGATTTGCCTATAGGAAATTACGCCCCGCGATCCGGATCGCGTCAGGCCTGTCCGGCCTCGGGGGACTCGGCCGGCGCCTCGTAGAACGTGAAGGTGTTCTTTCCGCGCCGCTTGGACTCGTACATCGCCACGTCCGCCTTCTGCATCATCTTTTCGACGCTTGAGGCCTGGGAGCCGTGCACGATGCCCGCGCTCACGGAGATGGGCGGAACGTCCCCGTCCCCGCTGAGGAGCTCCCGGCTGATTTTCTCGATCTTTCCGGCGAGCAGTTCGCGGGGCACATGCCCGCTGCCGGACATGATGACCGCGAACTCGTCGCCGCCGAGACGGCACACGTGGTCTTCGCTGCGGAAGTTGGCCTTGAGCACCCGCACGATTCTCTGGAGCACCCGATCGCCAACGTCGTGCCCGTAGTTGTCGTTGATGCCCTTGAAGTTGTCGAGGTCAAACTCGATCAGATAAATCGAATCGCGCTCGGCACCGGACATCAGAGCATTGAAGCCGGCCCGGTTGAAGGCTCCGGTGAGCTCGTCGTGGTGCGCCTTGAAGTCAAGCTGCTTGATGCTGCCCTTGTAGGCCGAGTACATCTTGTTGTAGGCCTGGACCAGGTACCGGAATTCACTGGCGCCGGCTTCCGGGATGGGCTTGTCGGCCTTGATCTGCTTGATCGCCCCCAGAATCGGACCGATTCCCAGGCGCGCCGTCAGCCAGACGGCAAAGAGGATCGATGCGACCATCATCAGGACAAGAGCGCGGCTCAGGCCCAGATCCTTCAGGAAAACGTCCATGGCGGCATCTTCGCTGCTTTGCGTGAGCTTCTCAAGCGCCACCACGCTCTGGTGCGTCTCGTTCCGGATCCTGTTCTTGAGCCGGTAGTACTCGTCGTCGAGCACCATCTTCGTTGCCCGCCGCATCTTGCCTTCCGGCGAAAGGGCGGCGTCATGCGCGCTCAGCTGGACCGATTTGAGAATGTCCGGATACTCGTCAATCCCCTTGGCCTCGATGACAAGGCGCATGGCGTAGTACTCCAGGTCCATCAGCCGAATGGAATTGGCCATGGCCTCTTTCAGGTGAACCAGCGCCTCATCGGCCTGGTGCGCCTGTGCGAGCTCTTGCAGCGAGCGGTCGCGCCGCTTGCTGTTCAGGGCCTCGCCGAAATACATGTCCAGAAAGACCTTGTCGCCGTTGATCGTAAAGCGCTGCGCGCTTTCCGTGAGATAGTCCGACGCTTCCATCAGGCGATGGACCGCCTGATTGAGCGCAATGTGCTGCGCAGTCGTGCTTCTGACGTCCATGAAGCTCGTGCTCATCCGGATGGTCGAGTAGATCGTCAGGCCCGAGAGCGCCACGGCAATGACGACCAGGGAACTGTGCAGCTTGCGCAGGGATAATCCCTTCCGAAACCGTTCCAGGAACATGGTCAAGGCTCCCGGCTTCAGGAAGGATCCCGCACCAGGGCGGGGCTGCAGACCGATTCGCACACACCAGCAAGGACAACTCCCTTTCTGGGATTGCCCTCAGCGGAGGAGGAAGGCGGCGTCTGCAATGCAAACGCTGCGCACGCCATCCTCAGGCCCTTTTTATGTTGCATGAGCATGACAGAGCGGTCTGACTGAAAAAAGTGGTGGTCTCTTGGGCCTCCCAGGAGCAAAGCCCCGAGGGACAAGCCCGGACTGTGATGATTTTGGCACATAGCCGAAAATAAATCCAAAAAAAGCATGAATCGCCCGAAGTCCGCACGGCTTTCGGCGCAACAGGCTCCTCTGCCAAGAGCGCCGCCCCGGCATGCTGCGGCTTCAGAAAATCCCTCAGAAGGCATCGGGGCAGGGCGACCGCAGGCCGGGAAGGCACTGCGGAGCATTCCTGTTTTTCCTTCAGATTCAGCCCATTGGCGGGAGCTATTCGTGCACCGCTTCGCAAAAAAGAAAAACAAGTTCTCAACACAATACTATTATACTGAGCAACCTTTTGTTTTTTCATGCTTTAACAGAAAAATCCCGTATATAATTTTGGGATTATGCTAAAGACTGTTCTTTGGCAGGGATACAAGGAAAGGGACTCGTCGTGACGATCAATGCCGCCGAACATATCTCCGAGCTGGGGGAGGCGTTCAACCTGAAGCTCTCGCTTGACGAGGAGGGGCTTTGCGAGCTCGCAATCGGAGACGAATATCCGCTCTCAATCCGTCTTGACAGCGACATGGATGCCTTTGTGATCTCAAGCGTGGTTGCCGACGAGCTGCCCGATCCCGTGAGCTACAGCCTGGTTCAGGACATGCTTGAGCTCAATCTGGGGCCGGCCGTCACCGGGTCCCCCGGCATCGGCATGGATCCCGCAACCGGCCTGATCGTCTCCTGGCAGATCGTCACCGAAGGCATGCTCTCAAAGGGAACGCTCTCGTCGATCGTGCACGCGTTCCTCTCTTTCGTGGTCGGAATGCACGAGCGGATCCGCGAGTCGGCCGAGGCTTCCGGCGGAACGGGCGGGAATGGCGCACCCGCGGAGAACGGCGACCCGACGTTCGACCCGCATCTGCACTCCGGCTTCCTTCCCGTTTAGGAAGATTGTGCAGAACAGCAATTCCTCATTCACACAATTGCACATTTCCAAAGGATCACGATGACCGACGTCAATCTTCACATGAACCAGATCCAGGATCTGAGCCTGACCTCCCTGACGAACAACTTCAAGGACGAGTCCGGCAATCTGCACGGCGGCAAGATCGAGTTCGGCGGCAAGACCTACAACGTATCCATCGCAAACAATGGCAAGGCTGACATCACCGAGGTGCAGACGAACGTCTTTTCGAAGTTCTTCAGTCTGTTCAAGGACATCTCCCACACGCCCACGGCCCAGAAGCTCACCGAGCGGTTCAACAACATCGTCGAGCTGAGCAACGACGAGCAGGTCATGAAGAATCTCCGCTCCATGCAGGTTGCCCACAACAACACGGCGATGCTCAACCAGATCATCGAGCAGCACCCAGGCCAGCAGGTTCTGGAAGTCGCCGACTACGGTTTCGGCCCTGTGCGCAACGCCGTCAAGGACTCCGGGGTCGTCAAGGCAGCCGGGGACAATGCCGGCGTGCAGATCAACCTCAACAAGATCGACGACTACAACAAAATCATCGGAATCGTTCCTGACAATCTCCGTGCCATCAAGCTGCCGGGGGTCGTCGACCAGATACGGAATGGAACGCTTCAGGTCGACATGTCCCAGGCTCCCAACGGCAAGTTCAGCGAAGAGCGCGTAGGCCAGTGGAAGGAGTTCCTGCAAAAGAATGCAGATCGGCTCGATACGCCCAAGCGCCTCTACCAGCTGCTCACGTCGCCCAAGACGGCCGCGCAGACCGGCAAGACCACGGGCTGGGACGCGGAATTCGCCAAGGATCCGGACAAGGCGCTCGAGCAGTTCATCGTCAAGAACATGCAGCACGGAGACTTCGCCAAAATCGACCAGAACGGCCTGAAGTTCCTCACTGAAAAGTTCAAGGAGTACATTGCCCTCTACAACATGCCCGATCCCGCGCAGCGCGATGCCGCCCTCCAGAAGTTCTTCTCCGATCCGAAGGACTGGGCCAATCCGAACGATCCCGATGAAATGGACCGTCTGAACGCCACCGGCCTGTATGAGGTCGACACCGAAGGATCCTCTCCGGAAGAGATTGCCGCGGAGCAAGAAATGCAGCGTCAGCCCAAGCACTTCAAGGCCTTCCAGATGCTCGGCAACGTGCTCATGTATTCGGTGTTCCGTCAGACAAGCAAGCTTGGGCTGGAGTTCTTCCGCTCGCAGAACATTCCGGTCATGTTCCAGAACGCCGATATCAATGGCAAGGCTTTGCAGGGCCGCATGGATACCGTGCTCAAGGAGAACACCTGGAAGAAGGGGTTCATCCAGGGCAAGACCGGCAACTCGCCGATCACGCACTCCGAAATGCGCTACGTCGAGCGGCTCAAGAAACAGGACGCCAAGGCAGAGTGGACGGACATCCAGACGGGAGGCACGCACAACGCAGGCCCGACGCTTGATGTCAACAAGCCGGAAGGAGCGAGCGTCTAACCCACCTCCGGAACCGCATCCCGCATCCATTGAGCCGCGCCGCACCAAAGCGCGGCTCAATTGCTTTCCCGCTCGGCAAAAACTCCGGCGCCCAGTCCATCAGGCGGCGGGGACTGTCCTTGGCTAGCTTGAGAGGGCGAAGAGGCTCATCAGCCCGGCCTGCACCTCAGACGCATGCTGCATGGGCATGACGGGCCGGCCCGACTGAAATATGTACCGGGGGGTCGCGGTACAGGCAGCAATTTCCAGATTTTCCTTCGGATTCAGCACGTTGCGCGATCCCAGGGTGGAGCGAACGGCTTCCAGTCAGAAAAACAAGATCGTATTGCGATACCAATAAACAAAATGGTCGTCTGATTTTTTTCGTATAAACAAATAGTTGCGTACTTTTTTCTCCAGCAGTCAGATACAATTGGCTCTTTAGCCAAGCCATGAAAACAGGTACCGGAGTGCCATGAGCGACGTCAATCTTCAAATGAACCAGATCCAGGATCTGAGCCTGGTCTCCCTGACGAACAACTTCAAGGACGAGTCCGGCAATCTGCACGGCGGAAAGATCGAGTTCGACGGCAAGACCTACAATGTGTCCATCGCCAACGGCAAGGCCGACATCACCCAGGCGCAGACCAACATCTTTTCCAAGTTCTTCAACCTGTTCAAGGACATCTCCCACACGCCCACGGCCCAGATGCTCACCGAGCGGTTCAACACCATCGTGGAGATGAGCAACGACGAGGCGCTCATGAAGGAGCTCCGCTCCATGCAGGTTGCCCACAACAATTCGGCGATGCTCAATAGCATGGTCGAGCAGCACCCCGGCCAGCAGGTTCTGGAAGTCGCCAACTACGGCTTCAGCCCGGCGCGCAACATCGTCAAGGACAGCAACGTTGTCAAGCAGTTCAGCCAGGCCTCGGGCGTGCAGATCAACCTCAACAAGATCGACAACTACAACGAATGCCTCGGCATCATTCCCTTGAAGCTCCAGCCCACCATGCTACCGGGGCTCATCGACAAGGTGAGGGGCGGCTCGCTTCAGGTGGACACGTCCCTCAGCATGGGCGGCAAACTCGACCCCGAGCGCGTCGGCAAGTGGAAGGATTTTCTCCAGAACAATGCTGATCGCCTGGATACCCCCAAGCGCCTCTATCAGCTGCTCACGTCGCCCAAGACAGCTGAGCAGACCGGCAAGACCACGGGCTGGGACGCGGAATTTGCCAAGAACCCCGACAAGGCGCTCGAGCAGTTCATCGTCAAGAATCTGCAGCACAGCGACTTCGCCAAGATGAATGCGAGCGACATGAAGTTCCTTGCCGAGAAGCTCAAGGATTACGTTGCCCTCTACAACATGCCCGATCCCGCGCAGCGTGATGCCGCCATCCAGAAATACTTCTCCGATCCGAATAACTGGGCCAATCCGAACGATCCTGACGAAATGGACCGCCTGCATGGCACCGGCGATTATGTTGTCGACCCGGAAGGGCTGGACGAAGACGAAATTGCCGCGTCCTACGAAATGCAGCGAGACGTCGCCAACTTCAAGGCCTACGCGCTGCTCCTGCAGGTGCTCATGGGCTCCGTGTTCCGCCAGACCAGCAAGCTTGGCCTGGAGTTCTTCCGCTCGCAGAACGTTCCTGTCATGTTCCAGAACGCCGACTACAACGGCAAGTCCCTGCAGGGCCGCATGGATGCCGTGCTCAAGGAAAACACCTGGAAGAAGGGCTACATCCAGGGCAAGGCCAGCAACTCGCCGATCACGCACTCCGAAATGCGCCACATCGAACGACTCAAAAAACAGGACGCCAACAGCGAGTGGACCGACATCCAGACGGGAAGCGCACACAGCACCGGTCCGAAGCTTGATGTGAGCAAGCCGGATGGAGCGAGCATCTGATCGATCCCCCAGCAACCGCATCCTGCATCCATCGAGCCGCGCCGCACAAAAGCGCGGCTCAACTGCTTTCCCGGCCTGCAAAAACCTGACAGTTAAGGCCTTCAGAGTGGTATCGTTAGGGGGACGAATATGGACTCACCGTCCTTTTCGATGAAGTGCGGCGCCGGTGTGCCCGCTGACCGTCCGGCGGCCGCCCCGAACCATTCTGAAAACTTGAGACAGCGAGGTGCTCATCGTGTCCTTCAAACAATACCGCTATGACGGCTTCAAACGGTTCAAGATTGACGAATGCCCGACTGACGAGACGAGCCTGTGCCCCGACCGCAAGGAGGCCGAGGCGAAGATTGCAAAGAACAACGTCGAGATCGACGCCCTTCAGTCGATGCTCTACGCCGAAAAAAGGGAAGGCGTGATCTTCCTCTTCCAGGCCATGGACGCCGCTGGCAAGGACGGCACGATCCGCGCCGTTCTGTCCTGCCTCTCTCCGCATGGCGTGCACGAGGCCGCCTTCAAGGCGCCGAGCGCCCTTGCGCTCTCGCACGACTTCCTCTGGCGCATCGTTCCCTATGTCCCTGCCAAGGGCGAGATCTCCATCTTCAACCGCTCCCACTATGAGGACGTGCTGATCGGCAAGGTCAAGGAACTCTACAAGACCCAGGCCTACGCCGAGCGCATCGACCGCGACAGGATCATCAAGTACCGCTACGAAGACATCAAGCACTTCGAAGAGTACCTCTACAGAAACAGCATCCGCACCGTGAAGATCTTCCTGCACCTCTCGAAGGACGAGCAGCCCCGCCGCTTCCTCTCCCGGATCGAAGAGCCCGAGAAGAACTGGAAGTTCAGCGCAAGCGACTACGGCGAGCGCGCCTACTGGGATGCCTATCAGGAAGCCTTTGAAAGCGCGATCAACGAAACTTCCACGGAGCACTGCCCGTGGTATGTCGTTCCGGCCGACAACAAGTGGTACACCCGCTACGTCGTCTCCGAAATCATCCTTGCGACCCTGAAGGACATGGATCCGCACTTCCCGAAGGTCACGCCCAGTAGACTGGCCACCTTTGCCCAGTACAAGGAGGAGCTCCAGCGCGATCTCCCCAAGGGCGGTTCCAAGGGCAAAAAGAAGAAGAACAAGGATAAGGACAAGGAAAAGGACAACGACAAGGAAAAGGATAAGGAAGACTCCGATCCCAAGAATTAACTGAGTGGTCGAGCCGTTCTCTGGCGTCCCCCGGTCCAAAGGCCGGGGGATTTTTTGTTGCGGGTGCCGCCCGGGATGCCGTTCAGCTTGCAAACAAGGAACCAAAACACTAATAATCGTCAGGTTGCAAGGAAAGGAGGCATCCCATGCCGGACGCAGCACAGGACAGGAGCGGCATCGAGAACCGCAGCACGCTCATCTTTGAGAGCGGCGCGCTTTCGCTTTGCGACATCGCGGGGTGCCTTGTGCTGCGCGATGGCCTGCGGGAGATCCGAATCTCGAGCACCCCATTCGAGCCCTGCACGTATTTGGAAGGCACTTCCTGCCGCACCATCCTCCACAACGCCTTTGCCGAGAGCGACATCCGCAGAATTGCCGCAAGAGGCGGCACGCTGCGCTCGATCACAGGCACGGAATACGACGCCGGGCGGCTCTGTGGGCTTCTTGCCTTTGCCGCGGCGCACCTTGCCGAGTGCGACATCGGCTACGCGGAAGGGCGCATGGCGATCGAGCAGCTCAAAGGCATGGGAGCGCTCGGCCCCGAGCGTGCAGTGGAGCTCGCAGAGCTCGGGCTGCGCAGCATCTCGGCCGCGCTCTCGCACTCCAGGAGGCGCTCGGAGCGGATCATGTACACACCGGATGGGAGAGTCTATGTACGCGCTCAGCGATGATTTCCTGCGGGAGCTGATCGATCCCGGCGCGGGCTGCTCCGTCGAATACTGCCTGATCGGAATCGAGGGATCGTACCTTGGCGAGCGCTCGCACAGGGAGGCGATCAGCCTTGCCATGGAGCGGTTTCTCGCCGACTGCGAGGATGCCTGGCAGGACGCGTCCCGCGCCACGGCCCGGCCCGTCCCTGCGAGCCGGGTTCTGGAGCTGCCCGAAGCCGTGCTCCAGGGAAAATCCATCCCGAATCCGCCCGGCACCCTGGGATCGCCGATTCCGTACTGGTACGCGTTTCTTTGTCCGCCGCACGGCTGTCGGCTCACGGCACAGGACTTCCTGCGCGTCAACGCCGCGCTCTTTCCGAACGGCACGAAACCGCTGCAGGCTTTCGAATGGTCGGCCGACTGGTCGTCGTATTTTGAAGACGGCGCGGAGTGGTGGGGCACGCTTTGCGTGAGCATCTATGACGAGAGCCTCGGGCGATTTGTCGTGCTCATGGCCTCGGACACCGACTGAGGCGGAACGAGCTGCTGAACGCCCGGATTGCGCCTGCCAGTCATCGGTTTTCCGGATTTCGTTTTCTGTTCAGCTGATACCAGTTGCAAAAGCCGATGAGCGCGACAACCGTGTAGATGCCTCTTTTGGTCAGATAGACCGGGTCGAAGTGCACGATGTACATGGCAACGGAGACGAAGTCCACCAGGAGCCAGAGCACGTACTGCTCGCGGAACCGCAAGAGCTGCAGGAAGATCGCGATGACGCCGATTGCAAATGTGTAAGCGTCAAGCCATGGGACGGTGCCCCCGAACCGCACGAGAGCTGAGTGATAGGTAAAGGCGCAGCAAACCTCTGAATTCATTCAGGAGAAGAATGCGGCTGCGTGATTTTTTGCGATAATGCCGAGCATGCCTGAAAGATCCCAAACATTTCTGCTCGAACTGCCACTCGTGACTGACGATGCGGCCCGCAGGTGTTTGGAGAATACCTTCGACTTTGCCCGAAATCTCTACAACGCGACGCTTGGAGAAGCCTTGGGACATCTGCAGAGAATGCGGGAGGATCCCAGATGGCGTGTAGCGGTCCAAATGGACAAGGCCGATCCGGAGCGCCGCCGAATTTTTCGCTTCCTGAATCAGGAATACGCCCTCACACTGAATGGCCTTCGAACGGCGGCAAACGAACACCGCAAGGCTGCCCGCAGGGATTGCCTCGGCGCTCATGAGGCCCAGAGCATCGGCAAGCGCGTCTGGCATGCTCTCGAGCGGTACATGTTTCGCAAGGGCGGAAGACCCAGGTTCAAACCGGCTCACCGTCCGCTCAACAGTGTCGAGGGGACTGATAATCACGAGATTATCTGGCATCCCGACACGGAGACCATCACCTGGCGAAAGCATGTCTACCCGGTGAAGGTCGATCATGGCAATCCGTACATCGAGCAGGCTCTAACATATAAAGATTTGGAGGAGAAGATCAAGCGCAAGCGCGTCAAGTTCTGCAGGATCGTCCGGAAGACCTTCAATGGCCGGATTCTCTGGTATGTGCAGCTTGCTCTGGAAGGTCTTCCTCCCGTGACGCATGCCTGCGCCCCCAGGAGTGAGGCTGTCGCTCTGGATCCAGGGCCGTCCCATGTCGCAGTGGTTTCCGAACATGCGGCAAAACTCTACGAGCTTGCTCCGTCCATCAGGGATGTTTCTCGGGATATCCGGCTGATCAGCCGGAAAATGGATCGCTCGCGCCGGGCAACGAATCCGGAGAACTACGAGGCGAATGGGACATGCAAAAAAGGGGCTTTGCAGTGGCAGTACTCCAACGAGTACCGCAAGGATCACTCAAGGCTCCGCGAGCTTCACAGAAAGCTTGAGCAGACACGGGATCGGGATCACGGAATGCTCGCGAACCGGGTTCTCAGTCTGGGGGGCACTGTCAAGATCGAAATCAACAGCTACAGGAGCTATCAGAGGAGTTTCTTGTCAAAAAGCACTCAGAAACACGCGCCGGGGAAATTCATCACGTGCCTCAAGAGCAAGGCTTCAAGTGCTGGCCTGGAGGTTGAGGAATTCAATCCGCGCGAACTGCGTCTGAGTCAGTACGATCCGTTTACAGAAGCGTACGTCAAGAAACCCCTTAAACAGAGATGGCATCGCATAGGGAACACGAATACGATCGTCCAGAGGGATGTGTTTTCGGCGTTTCTGCTGCTGCATGCCGGAAAGAATGGGCACAATCCGAAACTGCTTCGAAAGAAGTGGGCGGCTGTGAAACCGCTGCTGAGGGATGCCGGGCTGTGCCGAGATGTAGAACCGTGTAACGACCAAGATTGGAGCAAAATCCTTTCGAGGCTCACGAAGGAGCCGGAGTCCATAGCTCTGACACCACGGAAAAGCGGTGCATCCCGAAGATCACGCACCCGTCAGTGACACTTCGTCGGCGCTTGTTCAGGCCTGCGAAGAAAGCTCGGGAGAATGCTGGGTCAGAATCCGCTCACTTCCAGTGGGCGGAGGTTCAAAGAGGATGCCGCTTGCGATGACGGCGGCGCCGAGCGCCGCGCCCTGCAGGAGCGAAAGGCGCCGGGTCAGACACTGCTCCCGCTCAAGCGCGTCCTGGTTGTTCGCCCATGCGCGCCAGGCGAGAATCCCCATCGGAAAATAGAACAGCACTTCGAGCGCAAAGGTGGCGTAGATCTTCCAGTACCAAAGATAGATCGCGTAGACCGTGGTGTTCACGAGGCCGAAAAGGAAATTGGGAATGCTCGCGTGCGCGCAGAAGAACACGCAGACGATGCCGCAGACGGCGCTCACGAAGTTGCCCAAAGTCCCGGCGACTTGACTTTATAACGGCAAAATCAGGCTTTCAGCCGCTCGGCCAAATATGAAACCGACAGTAATTTATCGACATATTCGGCCGAATCAAATAACCCAGGGAATCCCAGAGCCGCGACAATATCTTTTTCTCGGCTCGTAACATTGGTCAGGTACATTTCACCGGTCGCTGAATGCACCAGATGGACTCTCGATAGTTTCGTCAACA
>ODAI010662152.1_pt1 | contig 16345 bp, 29 predicted proteins | sample 1539321 | NCBI WGS metagenome assembly ODAI01 (sample SAMN02144231, study PRJEB22623) | gut metagenome | biome: sheep rumen | host: Ovis aries | place: New Zealand
TTAAGCAAAGCTTTTCACACAGTATAACGAGAAAGCTGTTTAGTCCTATTCAGTTTTCAAGTTGCTTAGAGGTAAGGTTATGTTTTTTGGAAGTGATCGATAACCTTTACCTCTATTCGTGTTATATTTTTTCATATAACACATATCACTTCCATATTATAACACAACTGTTTAAGATTGTCAATATTTTTCTAAGAGCATTCGGAAATTTTTTCGAGTGCTCTTATTTTTTTGCCTTTTTGTAATTTTTACCAGACAGCAATATTTATTTTCTTCTCGGTTTGTTTAATATGCGGAAATTTATTTTTTTGTGATACTTTTTGCCTCTAATTTTGCCTAAATAATATAGAGGGGTAAATAATACCCGGATTTTCCAAATATCAGTAAGCAGTCGCAGCTACGCAGCTCTTATTCAAGGATTTGCCTGAAAAGGCAAATCACTAAATAGCAAGCATTGCGTTTGGATAGCCATTTTCAAAAAATGGCTACAAACACGTTTGCTTGTTGAGGGAAATATCCCCAAACCCCTTGAAGGAAATTCTGACGAATTTCAAAGCGGAATACTCCGCAAAAATAACGAAAGGAAATAAATAAAATGGACGGAAACCGAAAGAGAAATATTCAGATCAATTTTCGTGTAGACGAAAAAGAGTATGAGTACATTCTGAAAAAAGTTCAGCTATCAGGAAAAAGAAATATGGCAAGTTACTTACGCTATATGGCGATGACCGGAAGGATAATGAATATTCAGCTTGAAGATATTAAAACCACTTCTGCAAATGTCGGAAGAATATCATCAAGTATCAATCAAATTGCAAAGCGTGTAAATGCTACTGACAACATATACGATGAAGATATAACTGAGATAAAAAACAAGGTTGATGATATATGGCAAGAACTGAAATCCATCAGATTAGCACTACGCTCAATATCGCAATAGACTATATCATTGATCCTGAGAAAACTGACAATCAGAGATTGTGTTCAACTTATGAGTGTACGCTGCAATGTGCAGCTATGGATTTTGAAGATGTACGCTTTCAGGGAACCGGAAGAACAACCGTACTTGCTGAACATATAATTCAATCTTTCAAGCCGGGAGAAGTTACTCCGGAAGAAGCTCATAAGATTGGCAGAGAATTATGCGACAAGTATCTGAAAGGACAGTATCAATATGTGATAGCTACTCACATTGATAAGGAGCATATTCATAACCACATCATTTTCAATAATATAAATCTGGAAAGCTTCAAATCATTTGAGTATCTCGAAAATCGTGGAAAGGATTCTGCGGAACGTCTGCGGCAGTTCAGCGATGACATTTGTGAGGAACATAACCTCAGTGTGATAAAAAATCCAGAGAGAGGAACAAGTAAATCATACTATGAATGGCAGCAAGATAAACTCGGAAACTCTTGGAAGTCTAAGCTGAGAAATGCAATTGATAAAGCTGTAAAAGGTTCTTCTAATTTTGAGGAATTCCTGAACAAAATGCAAGAGCAAGGATATGAGTACAAGCAAGGAAAATATCTCTCGTTCAGAGCTGCCGGTCAGGAAAGATTCACTCGCTGCAAACGCAGCACTCTTGGTTGGTATTATGAGCAGCCTCAGATCGAGAAGCGTATCGCCCGATACAGTTCTCTTACATCACAGAAAACTTACCGCACAAATATTATTGATACAAACTCTGAGAAAATCAGAAGCTCGAAGGGACTTGAACGTTGGGCAACGATCAGGAATATGCAAGAAGCATCGAGAATGATTAATCTCCTTACAGAAAACGGAGTATCCTCCCCTGACGAAATTGACGATAAGCTTATGCAGCTGCACGAAAACCGTTTGCGACTTGCTGACCGACTTAACGACATTCAGAGCGAAATAAATAACGCTGCTGATTTAGTTAATCTCCTTGAAACGTACAGGGACTACAAGCCTATGTATTCCCAATACAAAGAAGTACGCTCTAAAGAGAAGTTCCGCAAGGAACATAGCTCAGAGATAAGTAAATATGAAAGTGCAGTCCGTCAGCTCAAAGACTTGTTTCCAGATAATAAGATTCCAAAGCTTGAAAATGAGCGTGATAAAATGAAAGCTCTTATTTCCGAAAGAAATCAGCTTAATAACAAGTATAAGGAAACAAAATCTGATATTGATAAAATGGAAATCGCTAAGCAGTCCATTGATGAATATCTCACCACTCAGGACCGAAGCGGACTTGACTTATGATTGGAGGTATATTAATTGATATGGCTAAAATACAACAGAGATGATTTTGAATGGCAGAACGGCAGTGAACTCGCTATGAAAGATCGTGATTTCTACGCAAACTCCTTGCATAACCAATATAACAGAATGTGCGGTTGGTTAGCTGCATTTGCAGTTCTTCCGGTATTCCTTCTCCTGTTAAATGGACTACATCCGTCATACTACATACTGATATATGTCGCAATATTTTCTCTGCTGATTATGTACTTACAAAACAGAGTTATCAAGCTTAAAAAGCGTATCAATAGCGGTAACTTTACTTGGAGAACAGGTAGAGTAGATTTTGCAAGAAACGGCAATAAAAATCACAGTAAATATGTGATCGCTGACGGAGCTTATTGCCAGACCTTTGAATCAATCAGCAAGTTTCATTCCAAAGATGAAATAATGATAATCAAGCTCGATAAATACGGAATAGCATTTGTAAAAAATAAGGTATCACCTGTTGAGTGATACCCTGAGATTGATTATTCCTTTTCTGAGCTTTCGGCAGCTGTTTCGGGATGCTCCATTTCGTATATCAGGTTGTAGACTGCCTCGGTAAATAATGCATTAAGCGAAGTGTTATGTTCAGCAGCAAACTCCTGAAGCTTTGCTTTCTCTCCCTTCGGAACTCGCACCTTGATCTCGTCATAAGCCTTCGCATTATAACGCATAGTCGCTTCTTTCTGAGCTTGTGTGTACTTCCCTCTTATGTAGCGAGGTTCTTTCTTTTCTTCTTCCATATGATCCTCCTGTTTGGATAGCCAGTAATAATATTAGTATAACACATATTGCATACTGTGTCCAGTATTCATATTGCACAAATTTTTGATGAAAAATTGTACTCGAATTTTTGAAAAAACTATATTGACATACTGTACACAGTATGATATAATGATAAAGTAATAAAAATCAAGTGTGTCACGGTGACACACTCAGGGAGGAAAAGATTATGAACGCAGTACGCAGAAGAACAATAACAAAGCTCATCGGCAGGCTGAACGGACTTCTCGGACAAATGGAAGATCTTCTCGGAGATATTGATATTGTCAGAGAGGAAGAAAACGAAGCACTCAATAATATGCCAGAGAGCTTAATGGAAACCGACAGATATGCTCAGATCGAGGCTGCTGCGGACAATCTTGAAGAAGCCTACGACACATTCAGCGAAATGAAAGACAGCCTTGAGGACGTTGTAAACAGCCTTGAAGCTGCACAGGAGTAAGAGTGTGTCACCGTGACACACTTTCAGGAGGTAAAGCAATGGAAGGAAGATTTATAAAGCCTGTAATCGGTGAAATCTACGAGAATAACGGCGGTGGTACTTATAAGTGCATCGGCTATGAGCCTGATACAGGAGAGCCAATAATGGAGAATATCAATACAAGTTGGACTCTTGTTGCACACGCTGTGAAGCAATATACGGACGGAAAGATCGACTGGGGACATTCAACCGGCGGTTATTTCAAGCAAGATCCGTATCAGAGAAAATATATAATCAGGAAAAAGAGTGTGTCACCGTGACACACTCAGGGAGGTAAAATGAAAAAAGAATATGAATATGAAATAGAAGAACTCAAAAATGACGTTTCTTATCGAAGAACCAATAATGTCAGTGGTATAAAATTATTAGACCGGGAAGGGCAGATCTGTAATTATGGGGACACGCTGTATGATAAATACGGATATGAATACCGTTTTAAGGGAATCAGATATATGCAGCCTCACGGATTGTTTCAGAGGTTACTTTCCGTAGGCAAAGCAGGATATAAAGCTGTTTTAACTCTTATACCAAACGAGAAATTATACTATGCCGATACAATTTACGTTGATCCGGAAGATGCGAGTAAATGGTATTCGCACAAAAGATTTGGTAAAGGTTTAAAAAAGTAAAAGAATAAGTGAGTGTGTCACCGTGACACACTCGGAAAGGAAAAGAAGAAATGAATCTACTCAAATGCCCGGAATGTGGCGGTGAGCTGATAGTGAATATGAGATTTACTACGCAGTTCGGTAAAAAGCTCATCCTTACTGATAAAGGGTGGGAGGAAGTTACCGGAAATGCTATGGATGAGCCTCCAACAGAGCCGGTTCGCAGCCTCGGAGCTGTATCTTGCAGCAAATGCGGTCTTGAATGGCGTAGACCTCTATATGAGATAGGCACAGACAATAAAGGTACGACGATGTTCATTCAGCTATCCCGTGATGAGGTTAAAATGAATGCTGCGGACAGGGTAAGATACTTTGCAGACAAAGGAATCAAGGTCATTTACAGATAAGAAAATCGAACGCAAGTTCATATAAAATCAATAGCAATAAAGTGCGAAAAGGAGTAATTATTATGTTGAATTCAGTTACAATTATGGGCAGACTTACAGCTGATCCGGTATTACAGCAGACCACAAACGGTGTTCCGTACTGTAAGTTCATTCTTGCAAACGAGAGCGAATACTATCAGGAGGGCAAGGAAAGACCGGTCAACTTCGTGATTATGAACGCTTGGAGAAGCACAGCAGAGTTTATCTGCCGTAACTTCGTAAAGGGCAAGCTGATGATCGTTGAAGGTTCGCTCAGAGTTGCATCATACGTTAAGAATGACGAGAGAAGATTTATATCCAATGTTGAGGTCGGCAGAGCTTACTTTGCCGGGGACAAAAAGGCAGCTGCTCCTGACAATGCTGCTATCGAGGAAGAGCAGACCTTGAACAAGGCTATCGAGGAATTCAGCCTTGAAGAATATGAGGAAATCCTCTCAGGCGAGGATCTTCCGTTCTGAGTGTGTCACCGTGACACACTTGATACCGAAAGGAGAACTACTATGAATATGTGGTTAGAAGGAAACAGACGCTACTGTGACCGTCAGACAGCAATTGAGCTTGGCGGTGAAGAATATCGTAATACAGAGATACACACTATACTCTGTTTCGATGAATATATCACAATCGTTGATGAAGTGTGTCACGGTGACACACCTGAGAATGAATAAGGGAGGAACAATAAAAATGGCAATTAAAACAAAAATCATCTCAATATGCTCTGAAAAGGGCGGTGTAGGCAAGACAACAACCACAATAAACCTTGCCGGAGGACTTGCAAAGAGAGGTAAGGAAGTGCTTATCCTCGACCTCGATCAGCAGCAGAACGCTTCACACGCTCTTGGATACGTCAAGGACGGACGTCCGACCACAGCGGAGCTGATCTATAACACAGTGGCAGGAATCCCGATAGACTATGCAGAGGCTATCAGGACTTGCGGAAATGGTGTTGACTACATTCCTTCATCGCCTATGCTTACAAACATAACCGGAACGATAGCAAACGACACAGAGAACGACAGTAATTTTGTTCTCCGGAGACTTCTTTTTAATGAAGTCTTTGCCGAATACGACTACATACTTCTTGACTGCCGGACGATACTCGACCTTCTGATAAGCAATGCCCTTAACGCAAGCGACTACGTTATCATCCCGGTTGACCTCGGTATATACGCATACAACGGACTTGATAAAATGCTTGATAAGGTTGCCTCGATAAACAATACAACAAACCGCAGCCTGAGAGTATTGGGAGTACTGCTGAACAAGTTGCAGCGTACCAATGTCAAGACATCACTTGCAGAATCTATCCGCAGTGAGTACAGCGAGCTTACATTCAAGACAAGTATTCCATACTGCCCGGCTCAGACAGAGCTTGCAGTTCTGAATCAGACAAGCTCCGTATTTGATGAACGCAGCTCCCTCGGTACTGCATTTATGAACCTGACAGATGAGGTCATAAGCATTGTGGAGGAATAAAGTGTGTCACCGTGACACACTTAGAAAGGAAATGATGTAATGTACAAGTTAAGTGAACAGCCAGTATCCAGAATATTCGATGAAATGGTAAATTTCAGTCCACTATATCATAGAGTAGCTGTTTGTAAGGTGAAAGAACCTTTTTCTATATACGATATTAACTATGAGGAAGGCGATCTGGTAGCTTTAACTGGTGATACGGAATCTAAAATTGAAATTGAGTACTACCAGAATTTGAAGAAAAGACATTCATATAATATTCATTATGGAGTATCCGGAGATAGATTGAGCATAACTGTTGATGATTTCAAAAAACGCTTTGAGCTATGTGAGGAAGAAACTATTAAAGTCGAAAATGTAATTAAACAAGCAAAGGACATTGATTACGAAAAGTATTGCGAGATAGAAAACAAACGTGCTGAACCTCTTGATGATTATGGCTTTGCAACAATAGCAGTGATAGCGATAATAGCAGTACCTTTAACATTTTGGTGGTTGTTATTTAAACCCGGTACAAAAGAATTCATCTTAACACTACTAATATTTCTTGCTATAATCTCAGTTTTCTTCTTGTTTAATTTTATAAAAGATATGAAGCATCGAGTTATAGAAAGAAAATACCTTGATAAATACAATGAAATGGATAACCAAAGAGAACAGAGCGGAATGTATATTCCCGAAAGTGAGGAATAAAGTGTGTCACGGTGACACACTTGCAAAAGAAAACAGAGCAGACCGTCCAACACGCTAAAGGACACGTTCTGCTCTGCCACCAGACGAAAGTCTGATATAATCATTATATCTTACTCACAGGCTTTCGTCAAGTATCTGGAGGAAGAAAATGGTATTTGTAAAAGTATTATATGCAGTCGCAATGATAATTTTCACTTACCGTCTACTGAATCGCAAGCGATGTACTGATCCCGAAGGAAATATAGAATTTATTTCAGTTTCTGAGGCAATTGAGGAAATGAACCGGACTAAGGAACAGCTTTCTTCAATTGAAGAAATGATAACCGACATAACGATTTGTTCCCCGGACGATCATAACAAGTACATCAGATGTGAGTGGGCAAACACTTTAGGTGAGTGTTTCAAGTATGATCTCTTCATTGACGGTAATGGAACAGTGTCAGATGAACTGCTCAGAATTGCTTATGCAGAGAGGTCAAGACTGCGTACCCTACTCCGTCAGCAGATCAGAAATCTTAATGACCGGTGTAACGAAAACTGTAACGAAAACTATGCGTTTTCATCGGGGGAGGGGTTAGATGATAAGTGATATTAAGTATTGTAAACGCTGCGGAGCAAAGATCTCAGACATTAACAATACAGACTGGTACAGGCATATGAGCGTGAAATACTGTGAGATATGCCGCAAGGAATCTGACCGGGAGAAAACAGCACTCCGGGTTTATAATCTACGTCAGCGAAAGAAAGCAAAAGATAAACTCCGGGATGAGAAACTTGTCCTTATGGAGGAAAAGAATGAGCTGCTTGTAGAGGAGAACGTACTGCTCCGTCAGAGGTTAGTGCAGCTCCGGGAAAAGGTTCTTAGTAATGAGAGTGTGTCACGGTGACACACTCAGGGAGGAAAGAATAATGGATAATAATAAATGCGTACACGATGAATTAGCCAACGAAGGACTTGTGAACAAGCTCAGAAAGTTCAAGGAGTATCTTCTTAACGATGATGTTCCAGAGTGGCAGCAGCTCATAGCAACTGCCGGATTTGTAATGGACGTTGTAAATGAGCTTAAATGGAAAGAACACACTGAATATCACGGCACAAGCGAAAGGTGTGTTATGGAGGCTGATGATGTTTTCGATGAGATAATGGCAGCGGTCAACTATGAGCTTGAAAAGCCGTACTATAAAAAGCTCGATAGTATGTGGGATGATTGGAACAACAACAAAACAGGCAAATACGCAAAAATCAATACTATGCAGGAAATGCTTGATATTATCTGTGACTGTCTTGAAATCGAATATCCCGGTCTTATAGAACTTGAAAAGAAATATTTCGGACTTAGTCTGAAAAGCGATGAAAACGAGGATGAATCACAATGACATTCAAAGACTTAAAAGCGTGTCCGTTCTGCGGTTGTGACGAATTCTATGAAAAACAGCAAACCAGAGGAACAATACACTTCCGTATACGATTTGACGGTAACGAGACTGATAATACAGATATGTATGATAGTCTGATTACAAAATATTCTGGCAGAGCTTACTGTGAGAGTTGTCAGCGATTTCTTGGCAATTATATAAATGATACACTTGGCAAGAGTGCTGAGAAACAATTAATCAAGATGAAGGAGGAATGACGTATGACGAGATTTCCGGGACATTATAAAATAGACTGGATTTCAATAAAAGAACAGCAGCCAAAAGAAACAGGATACTATTTCTGCTGCCATAATAACAAATTACCCAGTGGCAGCAGATACAGTATTGAGTTGTGGATAGCAAGCGGAAATGACTGGATACAGGGCACTCGCAATCGTGACAGTATTGAATACTGGGCATATCTTCCGGACTTGCCGGAGGGATTCAACGAAGAATGGTAATAAGTGTGTCACCGTGACACACTCAGGAGGATAGTATGGCAAAGATTGATTTTACAGCAATGAAAAACAGCCGTAAAGCTGCCGAAGATCAGATCGAGGATAATATCCCGGCAGAGCTTGAAGAAAGCTATACAAGCGTATGGGGCAGCAATAAAGAGAACATCATCTACATAGAAACAACTCGGCTGATCCCCTTTGTGGACAAATACGGCAATACGCAGCCTTTCAAGCTGAACGAAAAGAAAGTCAGCCAGATAGCTGCAAGTGCAAAGGATATTGGCATAGTCACTCCGCTGACAGTCAGAGCTAAAGGTGATCTTTATGAGATAATCGCCGGACATCACAGACTTGCAGCTGCACAGCAGATAGGTCAGCTCAAAGTTCCTTGTATAGTCCGCAAGTACGCAGACGAAGAAATGTACACAGTACTTGCTGAGAGTAACATCCAGAGGGACAGAACGCTGCCGAGCGAATACGGCAGAATCTTTGCCCGGTATATGGAGATCAGAGGGAGCGAGGACTTGACAGCTGAGGAAATAGCAGCGAAGTTTGATATATCAAAGAAAACAATGTACAGATATATCAATGTCAATTCTCTTATCTCTGAGCTTCAGGATATGACCGACAGCAAGATCATAAATATCGGTGCCGTTGATACTATATCTCAGCTTTCTGAGGACGAGCAGACAGCTCTTGCAGCTGTCCTTGATGAAGAAAAGGTCATATTCTCAGCTGTAATGGCAAAGCAGCTCAGAACACTCTCAGATAACTCTGAGGGCGAACTGACTGAGGAAGATATAAGAACACTATTTGAGCATAAAAAAGCTGCACATAAGTCTGTGCAGCGATCAATAAGCGATTCTGTTGTGAATCGATACTTTATGCCCGATGCTTCTGACAAGGAAGTAGAGGACACCATAGCAAAAGCTCTTGAACTGTATTTCAATCAGCCTCACCGGAACGCAGACAATTGATAAGCTCAATAACTGCTGCGACCTGCCTGTCACTCAGACCTTTGATTGATACCGTTGATGTTTCCTCGATACCAAGAAGGTAATCAGTTGAGACATTGAATTGCTTAGCCAAAGTTACGATATACTGCACTTGCGGAACGGATAGTCCCATTTCCCAGGCATTCACACCTGAGCGTGAGATACCTAACCCTCTTGCAAGTGCAGCCTGTGTCAGACCGGATTTTTCACGCAGCATCCTGATTTTGTCACCTAATGAGAATAATTCTTTTTCCATAAACCATTCACCTCTACATATTATAATATAGTATGGCACTATGATTTTGCATTATCATAATGATAATATTACTTGACATATTATTATAATTATTATATAATAATGAGGTCAAATATAAACATCTCGGTATAAGAAAGGTTGGATGTAATTATGAATATCAGACACTTATCAGCACTTATAACAGCCATTGCCTTATCCGCCTCCTTTACGAGCTGCGGTGATAAGGATGATAGAAGCAGCTCAAAATCAAATGTTGTCGAGGCTCAGAATATCGAACCAAGCACGGTTGAAACAAGCAGATCAACTCCTTCTTTGGAAGTTGGAGAATCAGCAACTGAAACTGATTGGCAGAAACTTAAAGATGATTATCAAAACAGCGTGTTAGATAAAGACGATAACTCTAATACAGATACGGGTATCATAAAGCATACAGATCGTGATTATGACGGCTATTATCTTGAGGACTATATTACTGTAAATTTTACAGGATATGAGCATGATTCTGATGCGGAAGTTATTGTTGATTGGGAAAAAATAGCAAATGATCTTGGAAATGGTATCACTCCAGAAATCCTTGAAAGCCTTTTCATATTTAGAATTCGTGACGTAAAGGAGCATACTGAAGATTCAAGCGATCTTGTAAACGGAGACAGAGTTAATCTTATCACAGAGGAAAAAAACTTACAAGATGCTTTCAAACAAAAATATACAAAAGAACTGAAATATATCGATGAAAACCTCTGGTATTACAGTAAAACTCCCGTTATCGTTTCGGGACTTAAAACAAAGGATTTTGTTGTTGATACAAGTGATATTGATAAGGCAGCAATTGTTTCACTGTGTGATAAGACGATGGAGGATATCAAGGACTCATCAACGAATGGCACTTATTCATTAAAGAATAACTATGGTTCTAATATTATAGATTACGTTCTTGAAGGAAAAGAAGACGAAAGTATTTTTCTTGGTAAAGCAAATTACTACATAGTTAATAGTTATAAAATCGAAAAGACTTATTTAGCTACCAGAACTGCAAGTAGCTATAATGAACAATCAGCCAGTCGTTTACCTGAAAATATGGTGTTCTGTATATACAAAATCTCACTTAAATGTAATGAAACCGGCGAAAACATCGATATGTACTATCGTACAGAAGTTGGAAATATACTGTTTGAAAACGATACAATGATTATAAGCAAAGACGATGTAGAGGTTCAGCTTGCAAGGAACGCTGAGGAGGCTATGCCTGATAACAAGTACTGGGAAATTTCAGAAGTAAAGTAAGTGTGTCACCGTGACACACTCAGGAGGGAGTATATTATGGTAGTTGTATTATTACCATTCAAATTAATAGCGACAGTAGTACTGTATATACTGAAAATCGTATTCAAGACGATTTCATTTATCGTGTTTGGCTGTTCTCTGCCATTTGTACTGCTTTCTGATATAATAGGTACAATTCTCGGACTGATCTCAGCCGTTGGTCTTGCAGGAATGTTTATATGTTGGCGGTTTGGAGATCTTGACGGAAAAACAGTCCTCATATGTGCCTTTACTTTTGGCATACTGAGTGCATTGTTTTTGGCAGCAGAAGATATAGCTGCTGCAATTGAAGAAAAGCTATCAGATGCCTCTGATTTCTTTGGCTATCTGATAGCTGATATGTGGACATAAGAAAAAGCAGACCGTTATGGTCTGCTTTTCCCTTTGAAGTAGGTGGATTATGGCAACACTATTAGTGTGTTATATCATCTTTGCTCTTATCATTATGCTGTTGCATAGGTTTTTCCGCAGCTTTTTCAGCAAAGGTTTTTTGTGTGGCTCTGGAGAAAGATACGGATTTTTGAGAGGGACTCTGTTCTCTTTTGGAAAGAGATTCCAATATCTCTTGAAGATTACCTTCGTTGAGGACACCTTTATAATCTTCTTCAAACTGAACAAGTTTTTCTTTAGAGCTGTGCTCACTTTCTTTTGAATCAAGAATGAACTGTTCTAAATTATCAGTTTCAAGTGCTGATTTGAGAAAATCCATTGAATGTGTGGGAACATTCTCTATACTATCATAAAGATTTTCAATAGCGGTCTTTATGACTTCAAAAGATAGCGGTTCGTTTCTTTTTTGATGTTCCAGTAGTATTCCGGCAACGTCAGATAAATCGTGCTTATATGGTCTGCCTGACATTAGCTTCATTGCAATAAGGTATTCTGCTGATATAGTTCTGATAGTTAAAATATTTGAAAACGTTTTGTAGTATTTTGAATATCTACGAAGATTTGGAGAATATGATTTTGTTTTGGTAAAATCTGAATTCAGCCAACCATTCGGAAGATTAAATTTATCGCCAACTCTATTAATAGCATCTTTCATAGCTGAAGATGCGGATATTACAGCATCAATATCATACGTCATAGCTCTAAATCCATAGTTGGCTAATATTGCTGCACCACCAATAAGAATTAATTCAGCCGGCATTGTTTTTCCATTAAGCTTTCGGAATTCCTTTGCTAATTCTTTAAGGTAAGTGTCTAAGTTTTCACTTGAAAAGAAAACATTATACAACGTCCCTCACCTCATTCTCTACGATATTGAATCTCTTAAATTCAGGAATTGAATTGTCATAGTATTCCTGAAGGAGATTAGGATTATTAGTAATACTTGAATCAAGCAATGCACTTGTAGGGTACAGGACTTTTTCAAGTCTAAATGTTCTTAGATTGTCGTAGTCTGTGCAGAGCGGAACATTATTAATCCTACTGAGATAGTCGATCATTGCAAGGAGATATAAACTTTCAGCATACCATTTTTTATCGAAGTATTCATTTATAATATTTGACTTCAATATCTCGATAATAAACGATATATCGCCAATATCTTTAACTCTGTGGCATACGTTGCTTTTGAAAGTATCAAATGAACATCTGATGTCGCTCATACCACAATCCTCCTTTGCGTTTCGTTACTTATATTATATATTACATCCTCTCAAAAGTCAACTCTAAAGCTGAATTTCCGTTCATAAAGGTGTACTAAAACGGCTGAACGTCCGCAAACTAAAACAAGGCTTTTACGAACGCGAAAACCGCCCATTTCTGAGCGGTTTGAAAGCGTTCAAAAAGGTATACCTTTGCGAACGCTTAAAAGCTCCATAAGAATGGAGCTTTTATGATTATTTTATTATTCTCTTTATCTTGCAATCAATTGTAGCTAACGTTATTCCGCCAGCTACGCCGACAAGAATGCAAGCGATTGTTGTGATCATAGAAAGCCCCTCCCTTCTTTATATATTTTTTGTTACGTCTATATATTGTAATGCTATTATATCATAAAACAAACTAATTGTCAATACTCAACAACAAAAAAGCTGGATTTTTCGTTTTTTCTGTATAATACTATACAAAACTTGACAAAAACAAATATAGCTGTAGTCTGTAATAGTACTTTTAATAAACAAAAACCTGTGAGAAGATTCTTCACAGGTTTTTTATTTAGATATTCAGGAACTTTTCGATAACGACCATTATTTCTTCCAGTCGTTTGTCACCGATGCCTTTGATCTTGCTCAGCTCTGCTTGAAGTGCCGGGAGATCTATCGTTTTATCCTCGATGCCCATAAGCTCATCGCCGTATCGAAGGATGAACTTTGTAAGCTCCTCACGGTTCATCTTCTTAATCTTCTTATAGGTATCTCGATCAATTACTTCATTTTTGTCCACTATTTGCTATCTCCTTTATCCTTATCATTTCTATTTATCCATTTGATATATGGCGTTTTGTCAACTCCGTATATCGACAATACTTCAACAACATTCATATAACTTACTCTTCCTAAATTTCTAATGTCCATAAGTTCCTTTGGATCGAGAACAGCTACGTCACGGAGTGTGCTTAAGCCATACCTATGCAAACAATTGTATGCACGAATCGGCATAGATAGATCTTCCAATAGTATATGAGGAAGCTCGTTTATATCTTTAAGTTCCGCACCTTCTTGTCTCAATGAGAAGCTTTTTTCTTTTTCAAGTGAATTGTGACCGTCTTTGAATCCATCATTATACCCATTCATATATCCTTCATCAAATCCTTGCTTTTTTCCTTGATCCGTGAGCATTTTCTCATAAGATCTGAAACCGAGAGTGGTTATATATACGAAAGGACTGGTATCAAGTTTAGATAAAAGCCGTTCTTTAAGGTTCTTGAAACTATTTACTGTTAAATTGAATCTTTTGCAAATCGCATTAATCGAAACATTATCACGATAATAAAGGTGAAAGACCTCTGCTTCATAGTCGGAGAATAAAACAGAGATGAAGTATTCAAATAAGTGTAGTACGTCTGCTCTGCCATAGTAAACAGTAATGTCACGATCTAACTTAGCTACCCTACGACTGTTATCAACCCAATCTATAAAGGCATTAATAGGATATGATTTTCTTATCTCGGAAGTTGTCATATATCATCACAGCTTTCTCTGTTTTCTATTAACTTAATGCGTAAAATATAACATTATAGTAAGTATAACATAGATGTTTATATTTTGCAATAAAAAAGTGTGTCACGGTGACACACTCTTTTATATATTAGTTAATCTCATCGATTTCAGCAAGTTTAGCCTGTAATGTGCATTCAAGACTTATAAATGTGGGAATAAAGCTGTCTTTTATGAGTAGCAGCATCTCGTCTATTTCATCCTCACTATAAATGTGGACAGAAGTATTTCTTTTTTTCAGCATAACGAGCCATACCTCTGCATTAGCTATAAATCCGCATTTATAGCCGAGTTGAAGGATTTCACGAGGAGAGCCTGTTTCTGCATTTTCTACACCGTGAAGCCTCAGAACAGCCTGTAAAGCCTTCCAAGCAAGTTCAAATGTTAAATTGAATTGACCGATAACACCGGTTCGGTAGATCTCATTCTGGTCAGCCATTTCAAAATCTGCGTTTTTGAGTATCTTCAAGCAGTTAGAAAAATTTTCAACTTTTTTCATATAGCAATATACCGTCCCTCTCAATTTCATCTTGTAGCTCTTGACTTATACCTTTATCGAGATCAACAACATCAAACATCAGGAGAGTGTGAGAATTATCTTTTATATCGTAGTAAAAATCAAGATAATTACCACCGCTTACAGCAATATCAATGTCACTTCTCTCAGAATTCGTTTTTCTTGCACGAGAGCCGAAAAGGATAACTTTTTGTATGCCGTGCTTTTCAGAGAATTTAATTATATCTCTGACCACTCTTTCAGGAAGATCATAATCCATATATAACACCTACTCCCAATAGTATTACATCCACACTAAACTGTAATAATTATAACACAACTGTTTAAGATTTGCAATAGAAAATCGAGATATAGTGTGTCACGGTGACACACTTTTCTCATACTGCTTAACAAGGTTATAAAACGTAGTCTTTTTCAGTCCTAAAAGCTCCATAGCCTGAACTGCTGTTATTGAGCCTGACTTCCATTCATTATAGGTATTCTGCCAGTTTTCAGGAAAATCCGCTTTAGGTCTGCCAAGATACTTACCCGAAGCCTTTGCTGCTTCAATGCCTTGTCGCTGCCTGTTTTTGATGTTCTCACGCTCTTTTTCGGCAGTATAGCTCAAAATCTGGAGAACGAGGTCAACAATAAAGTGCTTGTCAAGACTATCGCTGCTCTTGCTTGTATCGAGCAAAGGCATATCGAGAACCTTAATATCAGCTTCAAGGTCATAAGTGATATGCTGCCATTGATCCCTTATTTCCTTATAGTTTCTGCCGAGCCTGTCAAGGGAAGTGATTATAAGCAGATCTCCTGAGTGAAGCATAGGAGCTGTCTCAGCAGTTCCTACAAGGCTATTGTAGCCTTTACGATTAAAGTCCTTTCCGCTTGCCTTATCGGTGATTATGTACCTATCATCGGGAATATACTCACGCAGCATACGCAGCTGCCGTTCAAGATTCTGGTCTGTGCTTGATACTCTTGCATATCCGTATGTCATAAGTCCTCCTTTATGAAAAGCGGAGCCGTTAAGCTCCGCTTATTCTGTTATAATGCCTCTTTCTCCTGAGAACTATCAGGAATATTGTTTTTTGCTTTTTCAGCAAAATCACGCTGTATGCTGCGAGAGAATAATGGTTTATCCTGAGTATTCTTAGCTGTTTTCTTATCGCTTTCTTTAACATCCTTATCGGTAACTTTCTCCGGAGGCTGCAATTCAATCTCAATCTGAGCCAGACGTTCCATTTTGTCGTGAAGTTCAGCTGCTTGTGGGAACGGTTTATTCATTTCAAGTTTGCCTTCCTCGATAAGTGTTTTCAGCTCTGATTCCCTTGCAGTATAGAATTCAAGCTCTTTCGGAAGTCCTGATATAGCATTTTCAATTCTTGTTATGTTTCCGGTTGGAGATGTACCAAGATTGATACGATAAGCGAGATCCTCACGTTTCAACTCTGCCACATACTCTCGCCGCCAAGTATTGAAGGAAACGCTTACCTTGAA
>ODAI012365994.1_pt1 | contig 16345 bp, 10 predicted proteins | sample 1539321 | NCBI WGS metagenome assembly ODAI01 (sample SAMN02144231, study PRJEB22623) | gut metagenome | biome: sheep rumen | host: Ovis aries | place: New Zealand
AATTGAAAAAAGAAATCCAACGCCTGTTGAAAAGTTATCATTAAGGTCTGGAAATGGTTATCCTTTTAATCAAACACCTGATGAGTATTGGAACGAAAAACAAGCAACATCTAATTATAGTACTGAAGACGATAATAATGGTGCTGATGACCCAAAATATAAAATAACCAAAGACGAAATTGATAATTTCAATGATTATGCAAGTGTTTATAAATCATTGAATGATGATTACGGTCTTAAAGATATGTTTGGTTATTAATTTATAGAATTTAAGGATGGAAATATAATAATTTTTTATTTTTTATGTTTCCATCCTTTTATTTTTTAACTTTTTTTTATATTTTTGTAAAAAATTATAACTTATATAATAGTTAATTTAAGAAAAACTTTAAAAATAATTTTTATGAAAAATTTTAATTAAAAATGGGTAATAGAGTAAATTTACCAAATATCAATCCTGATTTGATTGATAACACTGATTTAAACGGAAAGTCAAGAGAAAAGAAAGAAAGTACTTTTGACACAAAAAATTATCTTAACATTAGATTGGATAAAGAAGCTGGAGAAACACAAAAAGAAGTTACAATTCGTTTACTCCCGATGAATCTTGAAACAGGTTATCCTTTCGAAAAAGTCCATTTCCACAATATTAGAGTAAATAAAGCAATATTTGGTACTGAATGGAAGTCTTATGTCTGTTTAGCAAAAAATGAAGGCATCGACCATGAAAGATTCGGTTATAAATGCCCTTTATGTGAACTAAACACAAATGCTTACAAAGAATCTGAAAAAGAAACAAATCCTGAAAAGAAAAAAGAACTTCAAAAACTTTCATTAAACTTTAAGAGTAATGAAGCAATTATTGTGCGTTGTATTGAAAGGGGTAAGGAAAATGAAGGTGTAAAATTCTGGAAATTTAATCTTCGTGATGATAAGGCTGACCCTTATAATCAGATTATTGACCTCTTTAAATATAGAAAGAAAAAATCTCTTGAAAAGGGTGAAGAACCTGAAAATATTCTTGATTTATATAATGGTAGAGACTTAATAGTTACTATTAAATCAACAAAAGAGTCTAATAGTTCTGTTATTACTATTCGTTTGGATGAAGATATAACGCCAATTACAAATGATGAAGAACTTCTTAAATCATGGATTTATGATAAAAAGACATGGCAGGAAGTATTTCCACCAAAGGATTATGATTATATAACTCTTGTTAGCGAAGGTAAGTATCCTTGGTTTGATAGAGAAGAAAACAAGTGGGTTGATAGAGAAGTATTTAATGCTAAAAAGAAAGGAAAAACAGAGGAAGAAACGAAAAAAGTTGAAGAAGCAGATAAGAAATTAAGAGAAGATTCTGAACCTGAAAAATATACAGAAAAATCAAGTTTTGAACAAACAGTCTCTCTTGATAATGACGAAGATGACGGTGAAGAACTTCCTTTCTAATAATTTATTTTAAAATATTGGTTTTATGGGAAAACTAAAGTTTGTTTTTGGTACAATGAATAGTGGAAAAAGTTTAGACTTATTAGGTCTTGCTTTTAATTTAGAATCCGAAAAAATTTCGTTTATTGTTCTTAAAAGTTCTATAGACACACGAGATGGAGAAAATACTATTCATTCAAGAGCAATACCTGGTGGTAGACCTTGTATATCTATTTCTTCTGAAAATAATATTGTTGATGTTGTTAAACAAATAACAGATATTAATAGTTTAAAATATATTTTGGTTGATGAAGTTCAATTTTTATCAATAGAACAAATAGAACAATTGGCTTTTATTGTTGACGAATATGATATAAATGTTATTTGTTATGGTTTAAAAACTGATTTTAAAACAAAATTGTTTCCAGCATCACAAAGATTATTTGAAATAGCTGATGAATTTGTTCAAATAGAATCATATTCTAAATATGAAGGTAATTCATATAATACAATGTTTAATGCAAGAATTAATTCTGAAGGGAATATTGTAATTAATGGTAAACAAGTTGAAGTGGGTGGAGAAGATAGATATAAAGCAATGTCAAGAAAAGAATTTTTCCGTAAAACCAATAATTCTTTATATTTAAAATAATAAAATTTATGGCAAAAAGTGTTTTAGTTAGTTTTGAAGAAATTACAAATCTAATTAAGGAAAGTATTGGTAAGAAGTTGATATTACCAAGAAAAAGTTTTGGTAATATTTTTAATATAAATGAAACAGTAAAAGAAAATCCATTATTAGAGGGTATTTTTAGAACATATAAACCAGAAAAAGTTTTAAAATATTTAGAGAAAAGGTATGGTGATGCAGCAATTGTAAATATTTTTGATGGTGATAATGAAGAAAAAATATTTTTAATTAAAACAGGTGATGTTGATTATAATCAAAATATCATAGATAAGGATATGGCATTATGTGGCTATTTTCCTTCGTATGTTGAAAAAAATAATGGACAACGTACAATACAATATGAACCAAGGCATCAAAATGCGGTAAATGATATCGTACAAGATGCTGAATATATTTTTCATATAACTAAAACAAATAGGGTAAAAAAAATTCTTAATATTGGTCTAACACCAAAAACACATAATAAAAAATTTAATTATCCTGATAGAGTGTATTTTTTCTTGAAAGAACCGTCTTATAAAGAATGGCTTGATATTATTGAGGAATTTTATAGTGCAGAATTAAAAGCATATAAAATGAGACAAACAAATAATTTGCCATATGAAGGTTCATATACTGTTTTATCAATAGATACTGGAAAAATAAAAAATACTAATTTCTTCTATGACCCAAATGCTGAAAATTGTGTTTATACATATGATAATATACCACCTGAAGCAATAGAAGTCGTATGTGAAATAGAACAAGAATATTTAAAATAATAAAATTTAAAAAAGAAAATTTATGGCAAAACAACCATTAAAAAAGAAAGAGGTAAAAAGTCATTCAAGTAGTATTTCTGATTTTAAAAGTAAAATGGGGCTTGTTGCAACAAAAGAATCAAGTAATGCTGATAAACCAATGGAATGGCTCATAATGCCTGAAGCTTATAGAGAAAGTTTAAAATTACCAGGAATTCCTGTTTCGTATGTAACAACAATAATTGGTCATTCAAATACAGGTAAATCAACTTTAGTTAATCATGCTATTGTTGCTGCTCAAAGACAAGGTTATGTGCCTGTTATTTATGATACTGAAAATAACTTTGACTTTAAATATGCAATAGATATGGGTATGGAAGCAACACCTATATATGGAGATATTGAAGTTGAAAAAGTTAATCCAGAAACAGGTGAAATAGAAATTGTTACAGAAAATGGAATTGTTGCCTATGATGGTAATTTCATATATTTCAATAATTCTTTACTTGCAGAAAGATATGGTAAAAATGACTATTCAACAGGTAAAGAAACAGCAAAAGGAAGAAAAATTGCTGTAATTGAAGATATTTCATATTCTATTAACGAATTACTTGATGCACAAGATAATGGAGAAATTGACACTGGATTTGTGTTTATTTGGGATTCTGTTGGAAGTATATCTTCATTTAAGTCTTATAATTCTAAATCAAGTAATGCGATGTGGGATGCAGCTGCTATTAGTGTTGCTTTTAATCAAATTGTAAATGATAGGATACCTCGTTCAAGAAAAGTATCAGCACAATATTCTAATACAATGATATTAGTTAATAAGGTTTGGCTTGATTCTATGACAAATCCTGTTGGACCGCCAAGTATTCAGTTGAAAGGTGGAAATTCTATTTTCTATGCTTCACGTTTAATTATTCTTCTTGGTGGACAATTAAAGGCTTCCACTAAAAAATTAACAGCAATATCAAAAGGACTTACCTATAATTATGGTATTCAAACAAAAATTAAAGTACTTAAAAATCAGTTGCCTAATCCTTATACTGTAACATATGAAGGTGAAGTTATTTGTACTCCACATGGTATGATTAGTACTGAAAAAGATGTTGTTGATGCTTATCGTAAAGAACATGTTGCTTATATTTTAAAACAACTTAATGATGTTAGTGTGAATAACAATGCAAATATTGTTATTTCTGATAGTGATGATATTACGTTTACGGAAAGTGACGAAGAAGATATGTAAATAAAAAAAGTGAGATAGTTTATAGACTTTCTCACTTTTTTTTGGTATATTTGTATCGTTGTTTAAATAAATAATAATAAAAATTAAAAAAGTATGACAAAAATTACAAAAAAGTTAATCTTAATTATGTCGGCTTTGTTGATTTCCTTTGTGACATTTGCACAGGTAACAACTTCAAGCCTTAATGGACGTGTTGTTTATGATAATGGTGAACCTCTCGGTGGTGCTGTTATTGTTGCAACGCATGTTCCTTCAGGTTCACAGTATTATGCTGTAGCCAATTCAGATGGTCGTTATACTATTGAAGGTATGAGACCAGGTGATGGATATAAGATTGAAATTTCATTTCTCGGCTGTCAAACAGTTCAGTATGAAGATGTAACACTTTCACTTGGTGAATCTTATGTTCAAAATGCTTCTTTGAAAACAATGCAGGAAGAACTTGACGGTGTTGTTATTGTAGCATCTACAAGTAAGTTTACTACTGAAAAGACAGGTGCTTCAACAAATATTTCTTCAAGACAAATTAAAAACCTTCCTATGGTTAATAGAAGCATGTCTGACATTGTAAAATATTCGCCATATTCAAATGGAATGAGTTTTGCTGGTGGTGATGGTCGTTCTACTAACTTTACTGTTGATGGTTCGAACTTTAATAATAACTTTGGTCTTTCGGAAGCACTTCCTGGTGGCGGTAGCCCAATTTCTCTTGAAGCAATTGAAGAAGTTCAGGTTGTAATTGCTCCATTTGATGTAAGACAAAGTAACTTTATCGGTGGTGGCGTAAATGCTATTACAAAGTCAGGTACAAATACTTTTAGAGGTAGTGCATATACATATTTTCAGAATCAAGATACACGTGGTAACAGAATTAATGGTAAAGATTTAGGTGCTCGTGCAGAAGAGTCAAAAACAGTTTATGGTTTTACTATTGGTGGTCCAATTGTTAAAAATAAACTTTTCTTCTTTGCAAACTATGAATATACTAAACAGCCTGGTCAGGTTATAAAATATCGTGCTAATAATGGTGGCGAAAGTAATGTAGGAAATGTTTCAAGAACACTTGCTTCAGATATGGAACTTGTTAAGAATTATATGAGTGAAAAGTATGGTTATGATACAGGTTCATATACAACATTTCCTGGTGATGAATCTAATCGTAAACTTCTCGCACGTTTAGATTGGAATATTGCAAATGGTCATAGACTTTCATTGAGATATAATCAAACAAATAATGTTGCTTGGAATGCACCTAATGGTAATTCATGTGATACAGGTTATCGTCTTAATGGTACATATCGTGTTGGTAATGAATCTATGGCTTTTGCAAATAATATGTATTCAATGAAGAATAATGTTTATTCTTTCTCTTTGGATTACAATGCAAAATTTTCAGAAAAAGTTTCTAATCAATTACTTGTAACTTATACAAATATTGAAGATATACGTGGTTCTAATTCTTCTCCTTTCCCACATGTTGATGTGATTAAGAAAGATGGTGATGTATGGCAACCATATATGTCAATGGGTTATGAATTGTTTACTTGGAATAATGGTGTACATAATAAAGTTTGGACAGTTAAAGACGATTTAACAATTCTTGCTGGTTCACATAAAATTATTCTTGGTGTAAATTATGAACATCAGTTTGCAAATAATGCATATATGCGTAATGGTACAATGTATTATCGTTATCTTTGGGATAATGAAACAAGTATTATAGATGTTCTTAATGGTAGACCAGAATCTTTTGCTATTACATATGGATGGAACGGTGAACTTAATCCTAATGCACAGGTAACGTTTAATCAAATTGGTCTTTATGCACAAGATGAATGGAATATAAGTAGAAGATTTAAACTTACATACGGTATTCGTCTTGATGATTTGATTTTTGATAATTCTGATATTGCAAGAAATAAAGCAATTTATGAGTATGAATTCCGTGATGGTGTTAAAATTGATACAGGTAAATGGCCTAATAATCGTATACAGATTTCACCAAGAGTAGGATTTGTTTGGGATGTAAATGGTGATAACTCACTCAAAGTACGTGGTGGTACTGGTTTGTTCCAAGGTAGACTTCCACTTGTTTACTTCACAAATATGCCAACAAATGCAGGACTTGTACAGAATTCAGTACAGTATAAGTCAAAATGGAGTAATGGCGAATTTGTTTCTAAAAATGATAAACTTTCAGCATTTGATAACGGTATGATTACTAATGTAACTGAAGCAATTGACAAACTTGGTTTACAGAAGGAACTTACTGACGGAAATCATAGTGCTGGTAGTACTATGTCAGGTGTAGACCCTAATTTTCATATGCCACAGATTTGGAAAACATCTCTCGCTGTTGATTATCAGATTCCGACCAATTTCCCATTTACAATTACAGCAGAAGGAATGTTTAATAAGACGATTTATGGTGTAGTTGTTGATAATATTAATATTAGTGATTCTGAAGGATGGAGTAGGTTTAGTGGTGTTGATAATCGTTTGATTTATCCTGCAAATAAGGGATATATTGTTTCAGGTAAGAATGCACCATATCTTACTAATACAAATAAAGGTTATGGGTATATTGCTAATGTAACTGTTAATGCAGAGCCTGTAAGAAATCTTAGACTTATGGCTGCTTATACACATACAGAATCTAAAGAAATTTCAGGCCTTCCTGGTTCTGACCCTCTTTCAACATGGCAAGGACTTATTAGTGTAGACGGACCAAATTTCGCAACTCTTCAGCGTTCACAATATGTAGTTCCAGATAAGGTTATTGCATCACTCAATTATGAAATTCCTCTTTCTAATGGTGGTTTTACTGATTTAATGCAATTTAGTTTATTCTATACAGGATTTACACCTTATGGTTATTCATATTGTTATTCAAATGATATGAATGGTGATGGAGTAAACAATGACCTTATGTATATCTATGCTAAGGGTTCTGATATTAATTGGAAATCCGATGCAGAAGCAAGTGCTAAAGCATATGATGCATTTGTTGCACAGGATTCTTATCTTAGAAAACATAAAGGACAATATGCTGAAGCATATGCTGCAAGAGCACCTTGGGTAAATCGTTTTGATTTCCGTTGGGCACATAATTTTACATTTAAGACAGGAAGGCAGGTACATAATTTCCAACTTTCTATGGATATTCTTAATATTGGAAACATGATTAACTCTAATTGGGGTGTTTATCAGAATAACAATATTTCAAAGAATAGTAGAATTCTTAAATATGAAGGAATTAATTCAAATAATGAACCAACCTTCTCACTTGTTAAAAATGGTGCTGATTATGTATCAAAATCATATGATTATGTTGTTAATGCAACACAGTGTTGGCAAATTCAGTTTGGTTTAAAATACATGTTTAATTAAAATGTTTTTTAATTCATAAAATTTTATTTCTAATTCATTAAAACCGTAGTTTTCTACGGTTTTTTTGTTGTTTTTTTAAAAAATTAACTGTATATTTGTCATGAAATTTTTTTATTTATTAAAATTTTTTAATAATTTTTTTAAAAAAATTAATATTTATATTGGATGCGTAAGATATTAATAGTAATATTTCTATTTTTTTCTTGTTTGATTAATGCACAAGAAAAGATATCAACAACAGTTCATTTTGTTGTTGATACAGATACTATTATAGAAAATGATGAGGGATATAGAGAATTAAAAGACATTATATTACCATACGTTTCCGAAAATAAAGATAGAGTAGAGAAAGTTATATTATCTGGTTCGGCTTCTCCTGAAGGTAATATTAGACGTAATAGATTTTTGGCAAATATAAGGTGTGATAAAATTTATAAATATTTTTCAAAAATTGTATCAAAAGATATAATAGAAATTAATAATGATTATAACTTTTTTTTATATAAAACAAATCCTTATAATAAAAATTACAGAGAACAAAGAGCAACATATGTAGAAGTATTATTGAAGGAAGATATAAAACAAATTGATACTGTATATGTAAACAATGTCTATGAAAAAATAGATACTGTATATTTATCAAAAGTTAAAACAAAGAAAAAAATAGAGCATGGTAAATTTTTTGTAAGTTTAAAAACAGATTTACTACAAGATGTTCTTTTACGTCCTTCAATTGGTATTGACTTAAACAGTGGATGGTTTGGTTTAACTTTTTTTGCTGACGGTTCTTTTAGTTGGTGGAAATTCAGTAATTTTGATTATAAAATAATTAGTGTAAATGTTGGTATTAAAAAGTATTTTAATAATTATTATGATGGATTTTATTTAGAAACTTTTGGTAAGTACACTGATTATATCTTAGGTTTAAATAGTAATAATATTGGAGACGGTTTTGGTGCTGGTTTGGGAATAGGTTACACATTTAAAAACACTAGTAATTTGAAGTTTTCAATATATTGTAGGGGTGGTTGGATAAGTTATATAGATGAAAAATCAGGTTATGCTGATAAATATTCGGTTATTAGTACTGATGGTGTAACAGTTATTGCTCCTTCTGTTGTTAATATAGATAGAAAAAACTATTTTGGTTTGTTTAATATTGGCATAGTTATGTCTTATAATTTTATAAATAAAAACAATTAATATTTTAAAAAGATGAAAAATTTAAGTAAATTTATTTTTGCGTTTGTTATTGGTTTGATAACATTCGTTAGTTGTGACAAAACAGTACTTGGTCCAACAATTGTTATAACAGGTACAGGTGGAACACAAGTTCCTACCTATGTAGTTCCACAAAATAATAATGGTGAATTTGGTATTGTATTCGGTGGATATACACAGGCTACAAAAGCAAGTGTCAGTTCTGTTCTTGGTAATGGATACGATGATTTTACACTTTATGCATGGAATTCTAATGGAACACAAGTTATGAATCCATATAGTGTGTATGCAAATGGTAACGGTTATTATTATGAAGGAATTGGTTCACAAGAACTTCAGTATTTTAAAAATAATACTGATTATTATGATTTCATAGGTATTATTCCTTCTTCAAAGGTAATGACTTTAGACGAGGATAAAGTTCTTGTTAATGATATTAAGTCTTTTGTTGTTGATGATGATAGAGTTAATGGAACATTGACTGAAGATTCACCTGAAGAATTCCTTTACAGTTATAAGAGAGTCGTAAAGAATAATTATAATCAACCAGTTGTTCTTCCATTTGAACATGGTAATGCACTTCTTTATATTGGTTTTAAATCAGATAGAAATGATACTGAGCTTTTGGATTATACACCTAGTAAGCCTGAGGTTCCTGCAACCCCTGATACAGAAACATATACCAAGAAGACCACTAAGTTTATTGATGAACTTGTTGCTGGTAATGAAGTACAGGTTGCTATTGGTTTCTATGGTGCAAGTTCTCCTAAATTAACAGAAACACAACCCAATCCTCTTTATGTTGGTAGTGATAATACCTCTAATGGTTGGCTTGCAAAGACATGGCTTCTTTCTATTAAGGATGCTGTAAATGCACAGTTTGTATATTACAGACTTAATTCTGTTGTTAATAGTACTTCAAAGACTGAAACTACTGAAGATTGGGAGAGTGCTGCTTCTAATAAAAATATCTTTATGATGAAGCTTGCAGATGGAGTTGATAAGGCGGAATTTGCAGCTGGTAATGATGTATTCTGGAATGCACTTGTTGCTCATGAAACTGATTGGTTTGGTGGTTCTCCTGCAATGTCATTCAAACAGACATTTGCACAGGCATATGCTGATGGTTGGAGAGTTGTCCGTATCAATGTAAGTGATACAAATACTAATCAAGTTCTTGTATTCCTTTCAAACAACATTGAAACATCTACTCAGGTTTGCACTATTACTCCTGGTACTCCTTATCAGCCTGCAATTCCTGGTATTAATGGTATTCGTGTATTTTCTGCTAATTATGAATCTGAACATTATGTTCACGTAGCACATACAACAAATGCTGATGCAACAATTTCTTCACAAGGTGTAACGTTTAATAATAGAGCAAATTCTACTGAAGTTATTCCATTTTCACTTCCTTCAGAAACAACACTTAATTCGACACCTGTTTTCTCACCAACAACTTTTTATGCTGTTCCTGGTGATACAAATGTAAAAGACTTTGTTGTTAAGTTTAGTTACACTTATAATGGTGAAACTGTGTATGATGTAAGAGTTCCACTTGTTCTTCCTGAAGGTGGTTTACAGCCTGGTAAGTATTATAAGTATATAATTAATATTACATCAACAGCTAATGGTAATAATAATCCTGGTGATGCTGAAGATAAGAAGGATGATATTGATGTAGTTGAAGATATACCTATTACACTTAATGTTAGTGTTAATACTTATAACGAAGGAATTGAAACAACATATGACATTTAATCAAATGTTTTAATAATTAAAAACTGAGAAAGACTACACTTTCTCAGTTTTTTTTTGTATTTTTGTAAAAATGTTAAAATATGGGACAACCTGTTAGAAAAACAATTAAAGAAACACATCCAGATATTAATATAAAACCTTTTTATACACTTCTCGTTGATGGGAATAATGTTCTTAGGTATTGTTTTAAGGATACAAGAACAAATTCTGAAGGCGTTCATTATGGAGGGGTTTTTCAGTTTCTTCTACAATTAAAAATTATGTTGTTAAAGAAAGATTTTGATTATATCTACTGTCTGTTTGATGATGGTGATTCAGGAATTTTGAGATATGCATTTTATAACGATTATAAAGCAAATCGTGATAAAAATTATGGTTCTCATGTTAATTTAGGTGAATATGGAAAGGCATATGAAGCAAAACTTAAGCAGATGCAAAATTTTTTATTCAATAAAAATAAACCTAAGAAAGAAAAAACAGACGAAGAAAAATTTATTGACGAAAATTTTGCAAGAGAAAGGGATATTTTGCTTAAATATTTCAATGAATTATATATAAGGTGGATATTTCATGAAACAGTAGAAGGTGATGATTTTATTGCTTATTATTGCAAGCATAAGAAGCCTGAAGAAAGAATTGTTATCATGTCTTCTGACCAGGATTTAACACAATTAATTTCAGATACAGTTTGTGTTTATGACCATAGGATAGATAAATTTATTTCAAAAAACAATATAGTTAAATTGAGGGGTATTCCTTCTGAAAACGTTGTTATTGAAAAAATATTCTGTGGTGATGCAAGTGATAACATAAAGAATATTAGTGGTGTAAGTAAAGCAAGACTTCATGAATTAATTCCTGAAATCGAAAAGAGACCAATAACAATCGAAGAAGTTAAGGAAAGAGCACAAAAATGTATAGATGAAAGAATTGCTCAAAAGAAAAAGCCGTTAAAGTGGCATGAAAACATAGTTAATGGTGTTTGTAATGGTAATTATAATGGTGATTTTTATGAAATTAACAAAAAGATAATAGATTTATCTAATCCATTATTAACTGATGATGCAATTGAAGAAATAGATTCAATGATGTATAATGTTCAAGATATTGAGGGAAGGTCATTTTCCAATTTATATAATTATATTGTTGAAGATGGTATAGATGAGTTAAAGAATGAAAGTAAATTTGCGAGTTTCTTTGAGCAATTTAAAATTTTAGCTGATAAAGAGATAAAAAGGTATAAAAAAGAGTTTTTAAAGGAAAATGAATAAAATATTTGTTTTTTAAAAAACTTAAATATATATTTGTAATGAAATTGATATGTTTAACTTTTAAATTATAATAGAATGATTGATTATAAGAAACAAAATGTAACTAAAGATTACAAAGAAAGATTCGAATTTAAACTTACTGTTGGTGATAACATTATTTGCCAGCGTTATTTTAAAATCAACAATTTTAATGAACAGTGTGTTTATTCATTTGAGTTAATGGACACGATTAGGAGTGTTGTTAAGTTAATTGATGATGAACTTAAGTCCAAGTCGTTTGATTATCTTGAAGTTTTTGCTCCAATTTATTTCAATTCAATTGAAGAAATGAATAAATATTTTGAAAATCCTATTAATCGTAGCAGAATTAGAGTAGGAAATGGTATTGTAGTAAAGAGTGAAAAGAATGATTATTGTTGGGGTAAAAATGAGAAGCCTGTAGAGTTATCATTCAAGTTTGATGATGGAGAACTTATTAAACCTTTGACAGAAGCAGATTCAGTAACTTATAAGTTTGCTTTCCTTGTTGATGGTAGAGAAGTTTGTAGTTCTATTTGGGAAGGTTTGTACCCTAAGTTTATCAGAAATGCAATTGATTTGTCTAATAAGAAGGGTAAAGTGGAGAGTTTAGATAATCTTGGTTTTGAAGAATATGTAAATTATCGTATTTCTGTTAATAGAAGTGATTTAGTTTATACAATTATTAAAGAAATTTGTTCAGTTTGTTGTTTACAGGGAGATAATTGTTATACATTAACAAGTGAATTTGGAAATAAAGTATATAAGAATAAACAATCTCATAAAGATTTATGCAAGTTGTATAATCTTTCACCTGATGGGTTAATTAGATATAAAGGTAAAAACGAAAAGTAAAAAATATGGCAAAAACTTTAGATAAAAGTAACTTAGGTTATCTTGGTATAGATTTCCAATATAAACTTGTTAAGTACTTTGTCGAAGACCATAGTTTTTTTGAAGAAGTTTATGATATTATTGACCAAAACGCTTTTAGTGACATAAATTTAAGAATTTTTGTTGGTACACTTAAAGATATCTATAAAAAAGAAAATATTGCACCATCATATTCTACAATTGAATTGGCTTTAAGAAGCAAAGCTAATGATGAATATGAAATTAAGGAGTGGGAAGAATTAATTGAAAAATTAAAGAAAACTTCATACGAAGGTAGTACACTTGTTAAAGAAAATGCTTTAAAGTTTTTTAAACAACAAAAATTGATTAAAGCTGCAAATAAAATTCTTGAAAAAGTCGGAAAAGGTGATATTGAACAGTATGAAGAATGTCTTAAGATAATGGAAGATGCTTTATCAACAGGTAATGCAGAAGATTATGGTAAAAATATTTTTGAGTTAGAAGAAAAAGCCTTATCTGAAGATTATACTGTATCAGTATCAACTGGAATTAGTGGTTTGGATGAAGCACTTGGTGGTGGATTAGATAAGGGTAAATTTGGACTTATTATTGGTGGCTTAGGCTTTGGTAAAACCACCCTTGCAACTGCAATGGCATCTGCTGCTGCTACAACAAGATGTGAACAGAATAATAACCAAGGTTGGAAAGTAGTTCAGATTTATTTTGAAGATGATGATGTAGATATTACAAGAAAACATTTTTCAAGACTTGTTGATAGAGAAGCACGTGAGTTTAAACGTCTTAATAAAGATGATAGAAAAGTTATTTTTGAATCACTTGAAAATCATCCTGATAGAGAACTTTTAACTAAAAATCTTAGGATTAAAAGTTTTAGAACTGGTGAAAAATCAGCAACTGATATTAAGAATTGGTTGATTAAGTTGACTAATAAAGGGTTTAAACCTGACCTTGTTATTATAGACTACTTTGAATGTCTTGCTCCTGAACGTGATGATAAATCGAAAGATAAATGGGAAAGTGAAGGAATTACAGCAAGAAAAATCGAAGGTATGGCTAAAGAGTTAGATGTTGCTATATGGTGTCCAACACAGGGTAGTCGTGATAGTATTTTAGCGGAAATAGTTACTGTTGATAAAGGTGGCGGTTCTATTAAAAAAGCACAAGTTGCACAGGTTATTATATCTATTGCCAGAACACTTGAAGATAGAGAAAATAACAGAGCAACATTAGCACTTCTGAAAAATCGTTCTGGTCTTGGAACAAAGATATTTAAAAATATTAAGTTTGATAACGGTAGAAGTATTGTTGTATGTGATGAAGTAGAAGAACTTGATAGTCTTAAACAATGGAAAGAAGAAGAAGAAAAAATTAACCAAAGAAATCAAGAAGAAATGGTAATTGGACTTCATGAAAAATATCAAAAAAATTGTGTTACTTAATAATAAGGTAATTAAATATTTACAGGTTTTGTTGGAAAAATAGTAGAAAGATTGTTATTTTTTTCTAGGAAAAAGATGACTATTTCTACTATTTATTTTATACTAAAATAAAGTAAAATAAAAAAAAATGTTATGGATGTAAGAAAAAGTGATGGAACATATGAAGAGTTTAGTAGAGAAAAAGTAAAGAATGGAATTTGTGGTGCATTTGAGACAGCCAAAGAAGAATGTGATGAATTAATTTTAGAAACAATTACAAATAATCTTTTTCTTTATGATGGAATAGCAAGTTCAGAAATAAGAAGACAAGTAGAAGATGCTTTAATGAGTTTTAACAAAAAGGTAGCAAAAGCATATTCACAAAAATATGCTGATAGATTACCAAGACAAAAGAAACAAGATTTTATTAAAGCATATATTGAAGCAAAAAATGCTGCAACTGGCTCAAAGTTTGACTCTAATGCAAATGTTTCAAATAAAAATATTGTTACTTTGGGACAAGAACTTTATAAAGAAGATAATATTAAACAAAATAGATACATTCTTTGTGATAAAATAAAAAAGATGTATTCTAAAAAACTTGCTGAACAATATATAAAAGATTTGGAATCACATATTTTATATAAACATGATGAAAGTGGAACACCAGGTTATCCATACTGTGTAGCAATTACAATGTTTCCGTTTTTGGTTGATGGTTTAAAAGGTTTAGGAGGTGAATCTATTGCCCCAACTGATTTAAAATCTTTTTGTGGTGAATTTATTAATCTTGTATATTCTATATCTTCACAATTTATGGGTGCTGTTGCGACACCTGAATTTTTAATGTACATGGATTATTTCATTCGTAAAGACTATGGCGAAGATTATATAAATAGAATTGATGAAGTTGTTGATTTAAGTAGAAAGAAGAGAACTATTGGCGATGTAATTAATAATGCTTTTCAACAAGTAGTCCACTCAATGAATATGCCAGCTGGTAATCGTGGATATCAAACAGTTTTTTGGAATATTGGTTATTTTGATAAACCTTATTTTGAAGGAGTATTTGGTGATTTTGTTTTTCCTGATGGAACAAAACCTGTATGGGAAACACTTTCATGGTTACAAAAACGTTTTATGAAGTGGTTTAATAAAGAACGTGAAACATATACATTTACTTTTCCTGTTGAGACTATGGCACTTTTAACTGATGGTGCTGATGATTTTATGGATAAAGAATATGCTGATTTTACTGCTGAAATGTGGAGTGAAGGACATAGTTTTTTCTGTTATTTATCAGACAGTCCAGATAGCTTGTCATCATGCTGTAGACTTCGTAACTCTTTGAAAGACAATAACTTGGATGAAGAGCACAATCACACAACGCATCAATATTCGATGGGTACTGCATCAGTTGCAACAGGTTCAAAATCAGTTATGTCAATGAATTTACCAAGATTAATACAAAATGCAACAAGAAAATATTTTAGTGCTATGGGAATTAATATAGAACCTGGTAAGAATCTCATTGAATTCAACGGAGGAAAATATAATAAAGAAGAATTATATATGTATATTCGTGAAGAAGTGAGAGAACTAACAGAACGTGTTCACAAGTATCAAACTGCTTTTAATGAAACAATTAAAGACTTTTTAAATGCTAATATGCTTGATGTATATAAAGCTGGTTTCATTGATATGAAAAAGCAATATCTTACTGTTGGTGTTAATGGTATTACAGATGCTGCTGAATTTTTAGGTATTAAAGTTAGTGATAATAAAGATTATAAAGAGTTTGTAAATAACATACTCGAAACTATTAATGTGTCTAATAAAAAAGACAAAACAAGAGAATGTATGTTTAATACGGAATTCGTTCCAGCAGAAAATCTTGCAGCAAAAAACTATACATGGGATAAAAAAGATGGTTATTGGGTTAGTCCTAATAGAAATCTTTATAGTTCATATTTTTACAATCCAGAAGATGATTCACTTTCAGTTTTGGATAGGATAAAGCTTCATGGAAAAGATTTTGTACAATATTTGGACGGAGGTTCAGCCTGTCATAATAATATTAGTGAACATTTGTCTAAAGAGCAATATAGACAAATAATGAAAGTTGCTGCTAAATATGGTTGTAACTATTTTACTTTTAATGTTAAGAATACAGTATGTAATGATTGTGGTTATATAAGTAAACACACATTAGATGTTTGCCCTCATTGTGGTAGTCATAACTTAGATTATTTAACAAGAGTAATAGGATATTTAAA
>ODAI011032684.1_pt1 | contig 16344 bp, 6 predicted proteins | sample 1539321 | NCBI WGS metagenome assembly ODAI01 (sample SAMN02144231, study PRJEB22623) | gut metagenome | biome: sheep rumen | host: Ovis aries | place: New Zealand
AAGAAACAAAATTAGCCGTCATCGGCTCGGATACAATGACGGGGTTAAACAAGGTTTATGACCCCGTTTTTAATAAGAAAATAAACGGAGAGAAAACATTAAGTTTTTCATTAAAATATAAATACTTTGACCCATATACAGGCAATGATGGAGTTGTCAATCCGTTTGCGGCGCTGTTAATAAACGAGCGTAAAGTTAAATTGCATTATGATGATGAATGGTATGAGTTTATTGTTAAAGACCATTCAGAATCAAGTGATGGATTAGAATGGACATATACGTGTACTGACGCTTATGTATTAGAGCTTTCAAAAAGTGGATATAATATTACTTTTGATTCAGAACTTAATAATAATCAAGGAACTGCATTTGAGTTAGCAAAAGAGACATTAAAAGATACAGAGTGGCGCGTAGGTGGGTCGACTGTAGGTAAACAATTAATCGCAGAACCAATTTATAAAGGTACAATTAATACTCCATTTTCTGCATTAAATGTAGATAGTGGTAGAGAGGAAAGTTGTAGCGGCGATGTATATGTTTTTTATAGCTATGTAAAAAATCAAAGTGGTAAATTTGTTCAATTTATTAAACAAGCCAATACATATGTAACAGATGATAATAATGTAATTACCGCTACAAATTATCGTATTTTAAGAGACAATATAACTGTTACAGATACAGAGATTAAGTCTGGTAATACTACTTTAATTACTCTTAATGACATTGAAACACGTTACCAAGCTAATCGAGTTGCTTATGGTCAGCGTACTACATATGACCCAGTAATGGGAAAGACGGTTGATATATTTAAAGCTGGCGATAGAGAGATATATAAATATACAGATTACTCCTATACAACTTCGAATGTGATAACCAATCTTATAACAAATGGAGATAATTTTAATTCTTTAGAAGATGGCTCTATTCAAGGCTGGAATCCATATGTAGGTGGCGGCGACATCACAAAATTAGAGCTTGTAACAAAACCAGAGCTTGCCACAGGAAAACCACTTGCAGATATACTTATTCTTTCACAAATTGAAGGCTACTTAAAAGTAGGTTTTACTGGTACTGCTACTGCGGGTCATAAAGCAATTTTTAATAGTGGTATTGAAAACAATGCTTCTACTATTACTTCTATTTCGAAAGGTGATGAGTTTGTATTTAGGTGGCGCGCGGGCACTGGAGCAGACACAAATAATTTAACTCCTACAGATAAATTACGTTTATTAGTAGCTAAATATACACAAGATGACCCAAATCCATATACTAGATATTATAAGCATATAGATGCTAATAATATTATTATGGAGTTTAGTGGCACACCAACAGAATTAAATAATTATGTACGTGGCGGTACTATAGAAAACAATTCATACTATATTGATGGAGTCGCGAAATCGCCATCTACTAAATATATATATGTAAGTAATGATGCAGAATATGTGTGGGATACAAGTAGAGGTGAGTTTGTTTCAAAAACTAGTAATAACTATGCTCCATATTATTATTTAAAAGCAACTGCAACAAAACCAATTTCAAATAAAGATTTAAGTGACCCAAAACAAAAATTCGGTATTTTTGTTTATATGACAGACAATACAACTCCTGTCTATATTCAAGAAATTCAACTGACCCGTTTTGTTGCAGATGCCAATGGTCAGCCAATATTGGTTGGAAACATACCAACCGCCACGGCAAAACAAAATGATTACTACTATTTGAAGCCAGTTAATGGCTCGGCCGCAGAAGACGTAGAAACGTATACGTCTTTAAGTGAATTAGCAGCGGATATAGATGTTGATGCATCTACAATTAAACCAGTTTATAACGAGGATTCAGAAAAAATACTTTCAATTAGTGCTTCTCAATCGAATTGCTTTAATATATTGCAAACAATTGCAGAAACTTTTGAGTGTTGGGTTGACTTGGTTGTAGAGCATGATGCTAATGGATATATTACTAAAACCAATGGTTTGCCAAATAAATATGTTTATTTAAAAGAATTTGCTGGCAAAGATAATTGGGCTGGTTTTAAATATGGCATTAACATTAATTCAATTGAAAGAACAATTAACTCTGATGAAATTGTAACTAAGCTAATCGTAGACCAATCTCAATCAGATTATACAGATGAAGGTTATGTATCTATTGCGGACGCACCTTCGAACCAAAGTGGAGAATCATACATATTAAACTTTGATTACTATTATAATCAAGGCTTATTAAATAAAGAAGAAGTCGAGCCAAAGAGACTTGAATTTATTTCTGATATAGCTAATCTTAATAAGGAACTTAAAATTAAGAATGAAGAACAACGTAACTTAAGTGCCTCATTAACTCAGTTAGAAAGTAAGCTGAATGTATATACAGAATTAGTTGATACAGCAAAAGATACACAAACAGAATCTCTTGTTGAATTTGAGCAACTAACTGGTCAGACTTATGAAGATTATAAAGCCGAACATCCAACGCTTGATAGTGATAAACAACTAACCGAAGAAGAAACTGTATTAGAAACTCTTGGTAAGATATATACAAGTTCTGCAATTATTAATAATTACTCAGGTTTATTAAGTAATGTTGAGCAAGAATATTCAGAGGTATATGATAAACTATATGGTTCTGATGATTATGTAGTAAAAGTTTGGGTAGATAGAGATATTAATGATGTAAGGCACGTTATTATTGAACTGAGTGATTACTTACCTGGTTTTGCTTTTACAATTGGAGATTATGATGGTGAAGGAACGGTTAGTTTAAAGCGTTGGGATCAAGAAACCAATGCGACTTCAATTACGTTTACTGTGCCAAGTTCATATACAATTAGTGAAACTTCTTATCAAATTAATGATAGTAAAATTGCAAAGTTTAAAATTTCTTCTAGTAACACAATCTTTGGTGTTGAAGATGAAATCGAAGATATTCAAGATGAAAAAGACGCTTTAACAAAAGAATTTAATAATACATATAGTCGTTTTATTCAAGAAGGAACATGGAGTTCAACTGAATATATAGATCCTGAACTTTACTATCTCGATGCGTTACAAGTAAGTAATACATCGGCGCAACCTACAGTTTCATATACAATTAATGTAGTCGAAGTCAGTGAATTAGAGGGGCTTGAAGATTACTTATTTGAAGTTGGTGATAAAACCTACATCGAAGATACCGAGTTCTTCGGTTGGTCTAATGTAGATGGATACCTTACACCAGCGCGCGAAGAAGTAATTGTTTCAGAAGTTGAATGGCATTTAGAAGAGCCAGAGAATAACGTAATTACTGTTCAAAATTATAAAACACGATTTGAAGATTTGTTCCAACGTATTAGTGCGGCAGTTCAAACTGTACAATATAATGAAGCCTCATATGCGAAGATGAGTTCTTTGCTTGATGCAAATGGAACCTTAAATCAGAATGTATTACTTGATTCGTTAAATAAAATAAGTGGTCAACAATATAACCTTACAAGTGATGGCTCTGTTGTAATTAATGGAGACCAAATCCTTGTTCAGAATTTGACCAATCCTGCGAATCGTGTTATAATTAATAGTGAAGGAATAAGGATTTCTTCTGATGGTGGTCAGACGTGGAGAACTGCGATTGACGGTCAAGGAATTAATATAGGTACGGTTTATACTGGTACTTTAAACACACAAAATGTAATTATTGGTAGTAGTGATAATCCAAGTTTTCGTTGGGATAAGTCTGGAATTAGCGCTTATCAACTAAACGAGGGAAGCGAGGTTTATAACTTACAAACTTTTGTACGCTATGACCAATATGGATTATATGGTATAAAAAATAATGGTACTTTTAGAGCACAAAGCATTGAAGACGTAAAAGAAAAAGCTCATTTTGCTGTTACGTGGGACGGATTCTTTATTAAGAATTCATATGAAGGTGGCGGCCGAGTCGAAATTACATCGGATAACGACTTTAGAGTTTTAAATACTGTTAATGACGAATTAAATGAAAAAGTTAAAATTGGTGCATTAGAATGGGAAGATGAAGAAGGTGCCATTACAACCGACCCTACGGAAGGGGTTGGCGCTCCAACTTTATATGGTATTCGAATCAAAAATAATGCTGGTGAGACAGTAATGGAAACCGGTGATGATGGTAATTTATCAATTACTGGAGATATTTCTGCTACAACAGGTCATATTGGTGGTATGGTGGTTAATAACAATCGACTTGAAATGAGAACGATTGTTCTTGAGCCAGGAGTTGGAATTTATTCTAAAGTTAAAACTGCTAATAATGACCCAATGTTCATTATTTCAGATTCTGATGGTAGTGCAACCTTCCAAAATATACATGCAATAGGCGGATATTTAGGTCACTTAGATGTAACTGATTTAATTACCGTGGGAACTACAGATACCTTACAAACTGCAGCCATTCAATCTTACAACTTTTCACAAAACGACGGTTGGCGTATTGATAATACTAGAGCAATATTTAATAATGCGGGTATTCGTGGTACAATTACCGCTTTAGAGGGAGACTTTTTAGGCGAAGTTAATGTCGGGAATAAAAATTCTGACCGATATATTATTATTGATGGTGTGACTTCGACTATTAAAACTTCAAACTATCAAGATGGCGCAGGATATGGTTGGATGATTGATTCTAGCGGTGATGCTTATTTCAATAATATAACTGCGCGCGGCGCTATTAAGACAGCCGTATTTGAATATGCAGAAATTCAAGCGGTTGGCGGTATATTTATTTTTAGACCATCTAGTACAATTAGACACGCAAGAGTTAGTGGTAGTGATTTAATTTTAGAGGTTGAAAAGCCTGCTTTGTTTGCAAAGCTAAGTACTCAAGATTATAGTTGGGTTAAAATTAGCAACTATACAACCGATGGGTCTGAACCTGATGTGTTAGATATATTAGCCACCAATGGATTATCTCATGTATATAAAATTTCTAATGTAGATATATCTACTAAAGAGGTTACACTAGAAGACGCCATAGGTTTTATCAATGCAGTACAACAAGAAGACGAAACTGAAGAAGAGGTATTGCTTAGCTTAGAGGGCGGCGCCTTAGTAGATATGGGTCGAGAGGATGGCTCATCAAATTATGGTATTGGCGTGAATAGTTCTGACAATACTGTAAATTTACCAAGACGTTCAATCTCTTTATTTGATACCGTAGTTGACCCAAGTGAAACAACCAAAATCACTTATAAATATCATGGTATTTTAGGTACTTTACCTACATTAGCCGCAACTCAAGTTAGTGATAATATTTATAATCGTTATTTGGCTAATACTCAAGGTATTTATACTGATAATATGTATATTGGTGATAAAGATAAGTTTGTCACATTCTACTATGATAGTGATGATGAGAAAACTAAACTTGTTATTACTGCAGATACAATATATGAAGGGTATGATACCGAAGGACAGCCGAAGCGAGTACAACAAGATGCAATTGATGCAGCAATGCAAGTTGGGTTAGATGCTCAAACTTATGCAGAAGGCGTACAATCTTATGCAGAAGGCGTGTCTGCACAAGTTATAGCGGTTAACAATTCTTTAAATAGTTTAAATCAATATTTTTGGAGAAAAGCAACTCCAACAACTATTGAAGTTGAAGGTGAAGAGGTAATAATACCTGCTGGTAGTTATGTATCTGAAAAACCTGGTAATACTTATGAGGCCGACCCTGTATTAGGAGGCTTTAACAGTTTAGTACAAGCTGGTGGTATTTACTTAAGAAATGGAATTACAACCTTATCTTCATGGACAGGAGATGCATTGACCTTCAATAATCCAATTACTGGTCATGCTCAATTAGTTATTGGTGCTAATGGTACTATCGAGAGTGGAAATTATGACTATACAGAAAACGAAGTCTTCTCTAACTATGGTACAAGAATTGATTTAACCAATGGACAAATCTATTCTCCATATTTTAGACTGGCAGATAATTCTGATACTGCTCATGTAGGTATTGGAGCACATATTCGAGGGGAAATAGAAGCATATACTGGAAAAATCGGCTCATCGGGCAGTAATTATTGGGAAATTGGAAATTTCATTGATTCTTATGAAGCTCAATCTGCTTGGATTAAGAGTTACGGTTCTGCTCAAATTCAATTAGGAAATAATAATAGTTGGAGATTAGCAACCAATAGATTGCATACTGCTTGGACTGATACAAATGCTCAAAATAATCCATATTATCTACGTTTTCCGCGTGATGCTCAAAATTATTATTGGGATTCTGGTTTGCACGTATCTGGTGGTGGCACCGGAGAAAAATTTCTTTATATTAGAAAATCGGTTCAAAATACTGGCAATGAATTACTTGAAAATTTAAATGCAAATTTAGATGACCAGACTAGTGAGGTTTGGGATTATAAGTTTTGGATAGATGGACAAGGTAACCTATATGCTAATAGTATTTATATAAATCAAGGTGGTAATTGGATACCTGCAGGTAGTGGAGGAAGTAATCAATATTTACCACTTTCTGGAGGCACTATAACTGGCGACCTTACAGTAAATGGTACTTTAACCGCCAATTCATTAACCGCGGCAAGGGTAAGTCATCCGTTAATAATTAAATGGGGCGCGGCCAATACAGAAAACACCAATATATTTACTTATAATGGTAGTGCAGATAAAACTATTACATTAGGTAATGCAGTAATTAAAAATGTTGTTTCTACAATTGATTCTAGCGCGAATTTACCAACTGCAAATGCGGTTAGAACCTATATAGAAGACCAAGGATATACTACTAATCAAGGTACAGTTACTTCTGTACGTGTACAAGCTTCAAGTCCGTTAACTTCTTCTGTATCAAGCGCTAAAACCGATAGTTTAAATACAACTATTGGTTTTGCTAAACAGGGAGTTAATATGGTATTAGCTGGTCCAGCAACTGGAACAACTACTGCAACACCAACATTTAGACAATTAACTGCTGATGATATACCTAATATTACAATATCTAAAATTAGTGATTTTCCTACTTCATTGGCAAATCCAGGTCAGTTGTCTGTTGATGTATATAGTGGTTCTACTACACCTAATACAACTGTTTATAATGGTTCAAACAATCAAGTTATAGAAGTAGCAGACAAAACGGCGTATGTTGGTGTTAGTACTTCTTCTGCAGCTAATAATGCTACAAAATTTACTTTTACTAGAGCTAACGGACAAAAAACTGAATTTACTGTTTCAATTACTGCATCGGAAGCTTCTAGTGCAACGCAAGCAGATAGACTTAACGTACCAGATGTGGGTGGGCCTAATCAACTGGTCTATTTCCAAAATGGTGTACCAGTTGCAGGTAATTCACTTACTACTTATAGACTAGAAACCGGAGATGCAAGTGGACAGATTAAAGTAATTCCAAGTAGTGGAACCGCTTATAATGTAAGTGTTAAAGGGCTTGGAAGCAACGCTTATACGAGTACTGCTTATCTTCCGCTTGCAGGTGGTACAGTCACTGGTACACTTGTGCTTTCAAAAGCCACTGACGCTGTGGGAACTGCAAATAACTCACCAGCATTAATTGTCGGTGGAGCAGCAACAGCAGCTCACTTAGAATTTGATGCAGATGAGATAATGGCAAAAGCTACAGATAGTACCGTTGGGCCGTTATATTTGAACCATAATGGTGGTGAAGTTTATATTAATGGACTTCGTAGTGCTAAGTTTAGTGCTACGCCTACTACTGGACAGATTGTTGTAACTGATGGTACAACTGGTAAAATTAAGAGTAGCGGATATACAATTGCAACATCGGTTCCAAGTGGAGCAGTATTTACTGATACGAAGAATACAGCGGGGTCTACGAATACTTCAAGTGAGATTTTCTTAATTGGTGCTACATCCCAGGCTGCCAATCCGCAGACTTATTCGCATGATACGGCGAGAGTTAGAGCTAATGGTCATTTTGTTGGTAGCGGATATGAAATGGCAGTTGATACGGCGATGGGAAGTACGAAGGCGTTGATGAAGTATGACTCAAATCTCGATGCAGTTGTGTTTAGCTTTGCATAGGGATTTGACTTATTAATAGGTTTATAACATAATTTAAATAGTGGAATATGTACGTTGCGGCCGGTTATATACGTCGAAACATATGAGAGATATGGTCGGCCGCAAGTGTACGGATTAAAATATAGGGGGATTGTTCGATGAGCCTGAGAATTTGGCTACCTCTTACAAAAGATTTAAGACAGCAAGGATTAGATAATTGGATTTTTAATAGTTATGGTACGATTACTCAACCAAGTACAGGTAAATTAGGTAATTGTTTAAAAACTGAAGCTACTGGAACGATTTATAATAATAATATTTCTTTAACTTTAAAGGGTAATTTTAGTATTGGTTATTGGCTACGTATAGATGCTTCTCAAGCAAGCTATAATAATTTTTTTAGTTTAGATTATGATGGAAATCATTATTGTGGTATGTGTTATAATAACGTGGCTAATAGTGGCACCATTGGATGGCACGTGCGTGTTGATATTAATGGCACTGCGACCAATATCTTTGATCGATATGCTTTTACTGGATTAACAACAGGACAATGGTATCATATAGGTTTAACAATGGAAAATGGTACCACTTGTAAAATGTATTTAAATGGTGTTTTAATTTATACTGGTAATACTAGCACAACATATCCTACGACTACTTATACTAGATTAACCTTGGGGTCTAAAAACTATAATAATTTATATTCTAATTGTTCTATTAATGATTTTAGGGTGTATGATCACACTTTAAGTCAAATGGAAGTTAAAGAACTTGCAAAAGGGCTTGTGTTACATTATCCTTTAAATAGACAAGGTTGGGGACAAATTAACAACATTGCTGCTACAAAAGTTGTAAATAGAAGTTGTAATAATTTTACTTATAATTCTTCAACTCATGAGTGGTCGATGTCTTGTCCAACGGGTTCTGGTACTTGGGGGTATGGTATTGCTATTAGTGATACCGCTATTAAATGGGCTACAAGTCAAACTTGGGTAATAAGTATGGAAGTATATGTTCCTCGTTCTATCGCATGGAATTGTGATATTAATAATAAACCAGATTTAGCAGATGTAAGTGAATATACAGGTAATGACTATGATATTACTGGACAACGATTGGTATGTACTAATGGCGTAATGGGAAACAAAACTTTACAAACCGGTTGGAATAAAATTTGGTTTTCGCAAACAGCAGGTACAACCTATGGTTTATATAATTATTCAACTAATTGGGGTGTTGTTACTACTAATGAATCTGCTGCGATTGATATTAAAATTAAAAATGTAAAAGGTGAAATTATTAATGCGGGTTTGCCAATACAACCAACCCCATGGTGTCCAAATTCAGCTGATGAACTTGCTACTACAATGGGTCTTAACTCTACAACCGAATATGATTGTTCGGGTTTTGGTAATAATGGAGTGAGGACTGGTACTTTTAGTTGGACAAGTGATACACCGAAATATATGGTAAGCCAAATATTTAATGGTACAGATAATGTAATTACTTTACCATCTATTTCTAATATATTACAAAACCCTTTTACTATGAATATTTGGTTTAGCAAAAATGAATTAGGTAGTAAAAATTATGAAACTCTTTTTGGTGGTCCTTCTGGTTTTGAAATGGATACAAGAGCCGGTAGTGCTTCAACATTAACTTTATATATGGCATCAACTCGTGGCGGCAGTGTATATACTGGTTTTCAATTTGGAGAGTGGTATATGATTACTTTAGTAAACGATGGTACTAATGAGTTATATTATGTTAATGGAGGATTGGTTAATACTATTGAAAAAAAAGCTATGCCAACAGGTACATATTTTATTGGTGCTTGGAATAGTGCAACCAGTCAAAATTATAAAGGACAAATGTGCGATGCCCGCATCTATGCAACTGCCCTATCTGCCGATGATGTTAAAAGCTTATATCAAAATAGCGCATATATCGACTCGTCTGGCAACGTCTACGGCGCAGTCCACAGCGAAGTCTAACCTATACGTGCGGCTCCGCCTTCGGCTTCGCCGTTGAGCTTCGCTCAATGCGGCCGCGCGGTTATGTACGTACAACATCTGCGGCTGGTGTACAGATTTAGCGGACCGGCGCAGAATACATATAACTTATAAGGAGGATAAGTGCGTTGAACTTATTTAAAACTGAATTAATCATACCCTATGCGTACTATCCAACTCGTCAAGGGCATGGAGAATTAGTAGAACACAATGGTTATTGGTCAATGGATATAGAACCAGCAACTTTTTACAATGCATCATTAGACCCAAAGGCAGCACCGATTTTACAGAACGAATTTTCACCTAATACGCAGTACTTATTTGATATGTGGATTGATGGTGATTTAACTATCTATCAAGATATAAATCGACCCGCAGGTTTATCAATATTATATACAGACGGAACTAGTTATTCTTTTACTGTAACTGGTAATCAATCAAGTCCATTGGGTTATCAGCATAAAGTTTTTGTAACTCCAACAGATAAATCAGTTAAATATATAGCCAGTTATTATTATACTAGTTATCCAACTTATTATAGAATAGATTCATTAATTGTGCCAGTCTCTGAACCTAATATTTCGAAGAAAGGCATAATTACTTCAAATCAATTTACCGAAACTTTAAGCGGAGTAAATAAAAAGCCAGGTATTCAACATGGCAATATCTTCGCTGAACAATTCTATGAAATCTAATTTGTCAAAAAGGAGAAATCAAATGGCACAATACTATGCAATAATTAATAACGAATTTCGTTTTCCACTCTTCTACTGGGATGCATATAATTCAGAGAATCTTTTTCTTGCAACTGATGATTTATCTCAAGTTAAAGAGGCATTTACACACATAACTCAGATTTCAATTTTTAATGATAATAATATTGAGGTTGCTACTTTTACCCAGTTCGATACTTATAGTTCAATTAATTACATGGGACGCAACTATTCTAATCAACTCGATAGTTTTGCTGATGAGCTTGCTGTTGCGCTCACAAAAGCAGACCTTATTGAGCAAGTCAAACGTATTGAAGACATCGTTAATCCAGTTATTGACTTTGATTCAATGTCATTAGAAGATTATAAAGAATGGAAAATTGATCAATTATCTGAAATGGGTGAGGCCACAATTTTTGCTGGTACTGATGTTGAACTTACCGACGGTACTGTTAAAAACTTCACTTATGATTTAGAGGACCAGTCAAATCTTCTTAATGCTATATTTATAATTCAAGCGCTCGATGACCTTACTATTACAATTCCTTATCATGGTCATGGAGAACCTTGTGAACTTTATAGCGCACTCGACGTACTCGCAACTTATATATCACTTCAAATTTTCTCAACAACAGTACAAACGCTTACAAATATGAGAATTAACTGGGTAAGGTCTTGTGCAACAAAAGATGAAGTACGTGCAATTGAATTTGATACTCCATTGCCAGAAGATTGGCAGGCACGTGCGGATGCGGTATTAATACCAGCAATGACAATTGTAAATGAATTAAAGAAAAAGTATTTCCCAGAAAAAGCTGAGGCATCTGAGGAATAAACGAGGATATACGTTGAGGTCGTATGTTGAGAGCGCGCGGTCAACTTATTTTATGGGCAAGTTCAACTTACCTGTAAAAGAGGTTGAGCGGCCGCTCTCAACGTATAACTTCTACGGAGGACAACTACAATGACAAAGAAGAAAATACTGCCACTTTTCATTATCTTTAATACTAGTGGCTTTATATATATAATGCTTGAGCTACTCTGGCGCGGCCGCTCTCATTGGACAATGTTCGTATGCGCTGGCCTATGCGGATTAGTGATAGCAAACGTAAACAATAATCTCCTTAATTTTGAAACCGATTTTCGAATTCAAGTTATTGTATCGGCTTTATGTTGTACGGCTTTTGAGTTCCTATTCGGTCTTATATTCAATGGAGATTTCACAATATGGGATTATCGAAGAACGTGGGGAACAATACATTGGTTGGGTGACCAAGTGAATATATTATTTTTTGGTATATGGATATTAATAAGTATATTCGCTCTTCCGTTTCTCGATTGGATGCAATGGAAGTTAGGCTTAGAAGAAAAGCCTTATTATCGACTTGGACAGAGATATTTCTATCCATGGGGAGGAAAGGAGTAAATGGCAGTTTTAAAAGATTTAATTGTCCATGGGCCTAGTAGGTTTATTAGTGCAGTCGGTTTTACTGATTTAACAGCTAATAAAATAGAAGCCGATACAGTTAAAGCAGAAAATGGATATTTTACTAAATTAAAGGCCAAGACAGCGACTATGGATAGTGTGGTTGTTAATGAATTACTTGATGTTCATGGGGAACTACACACTAAAAGTTGGTCAAATTCAAATATTGCCACAGTAGACGGTAATTTTCATATAGTACCTACTATTACTGCAGCGACAGCAACTGGTACAATAACTTATTCAAGCGGTGCTTATTCTATGGATGTAACAGGTGCTTTTGCGACTAATACACTTACAGTTGGGAATAGTACCTCTGTGGTTGCTTGGACACCAGGGTCAAGTTTAATTGTATCTGGTGAGGTACAAATTAATAATGAATGGCTACCACTTGGAACCTTAAAATGTGACTTAGGTGGCAGCTCTAATTTGGCAACTGATGCAACCAGTAAAAAAATACCCCTAAGTAACATTAAAGATTCCAATGGGCAAGTTTCTGGGGTTTTAGAAATAATTCGTGAAGCGTTGAATTTATCGGGCACATCGAGCACATTAAATTTTAGAAATGTAAAAATTGCTTTTTATTCACGAAAGAATACAAAAATGTATCCTATTGGAATATTACTTACAGCACAAGGTACTGGTTCATCTAAGACTTTTATTGATATGTATAATGGCAACAATGAGTCTTCCTCTACTTATGGTGGATTGGCTATGCCAGTTGTGCGTATTGGTAATCTAAGTGGGAACAGTGATGTTGCTAATAATCAACCATTACCCGCAGTAGGCGGACAAACCCCAACTGGTTGGGGTATTTATACAAGTAATGGATATTTTAGTGGTACAATTGCTGCGGAAAAGGGAAAGATTGCTAATTTTACTATTAACGGTACTAAATTATATTCTAATGGTCATAGCGCATATAATACTTCAGTAACGGGTATTTATATAGGTGATGATTATATTTCTTTTGGTAGCGGAGGGGTTACTTATTTTAATACCAGTGGTACGGGTAAAATTGGACCTTGGACTTTATCTACTACTTATATACGTAATGGTGCAATTACTGGGGCCACTAATACATCAGTTGCCGGCGTATATTTAGGTACCGATGGGTTAAATATATCTAATGGCACAGCTGCGACAACTGCATATATTACTAAAACGGCAGTTAATATAGGTAATAAATTAACATGGAATGGAACAACCCTATCGGTTAATGGAGCAATTACAGCTACTTCTTTAACAGTAGGAGCCGATGCTACAATTACCGACTCAAGTGGAAAAATTACAAATAGTACCATTTATGGTAATTTAGACAATTTTACAATATTATGGAATTATGAAAATTTTTCTACTGCTAATAATGGTGAGGGCTATATTTGTAAATATGACCCTGCTACTGGTACAAAATCTGATGCTAATGGAACGGTACTTTGGAATGGGGTTAAACGAACTATTACCAAACAGATGATAAATCCTAATACTATTCTTCCATATAATACTCCAATCTATGTGGTGTGTAGGTTGTCAAGTGCAACAGCTACAACTGGGACCAATTATATGGTGTGGTATAATAGTGGATGGAAATATGCAGCAATGCCGACCCCATCTGCGGTAGGTGGTACTTGGACATGGGCGGATAGTACCGATATTATACTTGGTAAATTTGTTGAACCAAGTTCTGAAGCCGCTTTTGTAGAGTGCGAAGTATACAATCCGCCTTGGAGCTCAAAACAGGTCACTTCAGTGACCACAACGGCCGCTTCAGCGCAAGCTTTAGCTAATACAGCGAATGCCAATGCTGGTAATGCTGCGAAAACTGCAACTAATTTTTTGTCTTTTGATTCAACTAATGGATTAAGAGTTACTCAGTCAACTAGTGATTATACTAAACCTTATGTACAAATAACAAACAATGGGGTTAAAGTAATATATAATTCAACATTTTTTTCTAATTTAACCTCTTCGGGTTTATTTATACATGCTGGTAATGCATCGAGTCCAGTTGCAACATTTGGAAGTTCAATTATTTTTTATGAACCGGGAACTACAACACAAGCTGCAACAATTAATGGAACTGGAATTAATATAAAAGCAGGTTCAATTACTTTAGGTTCTACTTTTAGTGTTACTTCGGCGGGAGCATTAACTGCAAAAAGTGGTACAATTGGTAAATATACTATTACTGATAGTTATTTATATACTGGTTCTGGTTCAACTCAAGCGGGTATAGGAGGAGACCAGGCTTTTTGGGCCGGTAGTTCTACAAGTAATTCTGCCCCTTTTAGAGTGAGTTATGGAGGAGCGTTAGTTTCAACTAATATAACAGCAACTGGTGGGAAAATTGCTAGTTTTAATTTTAATGATTCAACTTTATACACAAATAATCATACTGCCTGGAATACAGATGCAAACGGTATATATATGAGTTCTTCTGGTATTGCTGGAGGAAAAAAAGGAGTATGGTATTTATGGAATGATGGTAGCGCTAAAATCGGAGCAATGACATTAACCGCGGCAGGAGTATTAAGCGTACCAGCCGCCAATATAACCGGTACTTTGGCAGCTTCGCATATTGCTGTTGGAGATATAAAAATTGGAGCGGCCCAAGTTAACTCAGGAACTTTTGAATCAGCTCGGATACCAAATTTGGCTATAAGTAAAATTACTAGCTTACAAGATAATTTAGATAGTGCGGCTAATACTGCGAAAAGTTATTTATACTATGATTCAACCAATGGCTTGAGAATAGCTGGTTCGAGTCCTTCTTCTAATGCTAATAGAGTACAAATTAATAGTAGTAGTGTAAAGGTATATGCAAACGCTAATAATCATACCGATATTACATCTAGTGGTATGGCAATATATCAAAATGGTGTTAATGTTGCTAATTTTGGATCATCTGTCATAGAGCTCGGAAAAAATAGTACAGCTTCAGTAATTAAGTTGTGTGGAAATAAAGGAACCATAAGCGCAGAAAATAATTCAATAGGAACGGGCGCACTGACAATTAAAAGCGATGATGTTGGGCTTATTACAAATGAAACCAATATATATAAAGCATTTGTGTATGCTACAGGTCAGTTTGACAGTGACACTAATACTGCTACGGCAGGTATATGTGCCGCAACTGACGATGACATGACTAATTGTTATGTTGATGCAGAAATAACAGATGATAGTGGAGATACAGAAGCAACAATTCAAGTAGAAGCTGACTGGATTGCTTTAGTAAGAGGCAGTATTTATATGATGGATGGAAACGCTCCAGTTAAAGCATCGCAATCAGCTAATGCTACATGGTATAAAAATGGTTATGGTAATTGGCGTTTAGGTCAACCATCTTCATCGTCAAAACGCTATAAAGAAGATATTCAACCTATTATAGATAAGAGATTAGATCCTCACAAATTATACGATATTCCTATAGTGCAATTTAAATTTAAAGAAGGTTATTTTGAGCAGGATGATCCATATGAACAGAATAGAATCAATGTAATTGGTTTTATTGCTGAAGATATTTATAAGTATTATCCACAAGCCGCAATTGTGATTGGTGATGAAGTTGAAAACTGGAATGAACGCTATATCATTCCACCAATGCTAAAATTAATACAAGAACAACATGAGCAAATACAAGCTCTCACAGAACGTATCGAGGAACTCGAAAGGAGATAAAAATGGCAGAAAAAACATATTTAGTAGTTGAAATGCAAAAGCAGACCGATGGAAGTCTTGCTTTTTTAGTAGATTCATATACCGACAGGCAGACAGCAGAACAGAAATATCATACAATATTAAGCTATGCAGCAGTAAGTACTCTTCCATTACACACGGCTGTCATTCTATCAGAGGAAGGAACAGTAATTAAAAAAGAATTTTATAAACACTCAACCGAGGAAGAATAACCAACACAAGACCTCAAATCGAGGTCTTTTTTATTGCAAAAATTTTTCAACTCCTGACTCAAAAAGTTATAACCTCCCAATCCAAAAACCACTTTCCTTATGAGTAAGGAAGTTCAACCTTTTTTACAAATAAGTTCAACTTACCAAGACACCTACCTGAACTTCCTTACCTAATCCGCTGATAGGCACAAGACTTAATTCCTTGAG
>ODAI013582610.1_pt1 | contig 16341 bp, 7 predicted proteins | sample 1539321 | NCBI WGS metagenome assembly ODAI01 (sample SAMN02144231, study PRJEB22623) | gut metagenome | biome: sheep rumen | host: Ovis aries | place: New Zealand
CTCCATCAACAACCATCTTCATAACTTCCAGTTTCTTCTCATCCAAGTAATTCACCTCTTAATTATAAGGGACAAAATCCCTTACGAATTCCTTGGACAAAATCGCTTACGAATTAGTTGTCTTCAAAAAAATTACATTTTAAAACTTGACGCGAGCCCATTTTGATACTATCATTATATAATGTTCATACTATTGTGAGCAAAAATTTTTAACAAAAAAAATGGAGATGTTATATGTTAAAAACTAAGAAATTATTAACAGCAGCTCTGGCTGCTATTATTGGTTTATCTTTTGTTGCTTGTATTCAGAATACAAATCAAACTACTAATCCAACTCCTAATCAAGGAAATGAGCAGGAACAACAGCAAGAAGCCACTTCCGATATTGATTACACTGATTATTCCTCAAATTATGCGCTTATTGTACATAATAATGCCCAAAAGAATATGGTACTTTTTATGGGGGAACCAAAGAATGGGAATATTCTTGGAGGTGTAAAAACAGGAAAAACAACACACTTGAAAAAGAACCCTGATCTCTTTGGAAACACTTCTACAGATTTTGTCGTTTTTGTAGTCACAGAGGAAGATTATAATCAATATTACAAATCTTCTCCTGAAACTTTGGCTTCATCACCATATGCAACTTTCTATGCAGCATATAATAAAAATTCTGTAAATGAATTACAGTATGAAATTTCTAGCCTCCTTACAGGCGACTATAAAATTATTGTACAAAATGGTACAGATTACAATATCGAAATTAGAAACAAGTCTGCATATAATGGAGAAACTCTTGCTTTCAGCCTTGCCAATTCTTATGACCAAGAATATCATCTTGGAGAAGGTAATTACAAGATTTTCCCAGTATTCAGAAAATATGATAAAAACAGTGGTGAAATCCTTTCTAGTTATCCAACATATCAAACTGGGGAACTTGCAGGAAAACCAAAATCATACGGCTTCTCTTTAGATGCAGGAACAAAATCAAGAGAGTTTAATGCTCGTACTTGGGTAAAAGGTGTACGATTCACTCCAAGTGCTTCGTACATTAAAATTATCAATAAAGCCGACCAGGGACTTAGATTCTATGTATCTGAAAACAGTGAAGCTGAAAAAACTTCAACAGGTGGTGTTTATATTAATGATGGAAAGGAAATGGTTTATTCTATCAATATGGCACAAACAAGTTCATCTTCTTTTGAAGAAAGCAGAATTGATGCAGGTTTTAGAGTTGCAACAACGGATGGTATTGGAACATATTTAATTCCTAATAATGAAGAATTTGAATATAAAGCAGGTTATATGTATACCTTTACAATAACTGGTGATCCAGAAGTTGGATACAAATCTTCTCCTCTTATGGAAAAAACAACTGATGAAATTGTTGTTATTGACGAAGAGGCATATATTGGAGATGACGGTGTTACAGTTCCTGCTAAGACTCACAAAGAAACACCAGTGTCTACAAAAATTAAAGCAACTCCTGTTGATTTCTCAACATTTGGAAACTAATCCGAAATAATATAGATTAGTTTTTTGCAAAAAGTCACTCCAATAATCGTACTTTTGGGGTGACTTTTTTTATAATTCTTTGATTGAGGATTTTATGAAAAAATTCATTTTTTTATTTTTTTGTTTCGTCTCTTTAACAGTATGCAGCTGTATCTATAATAACAATTCTAGCAATAATGAAGAAAATAATACTAATAATTCCAATGAAACCAATAATACTAATGAAAACAGTAATAATGAAACTAAGAACAATACAACTATTACCTTTAAAAATTTAAGTTCATATAAAGTTAACGTTTATTACGGATCTAATCCCATAAGAAATAGTTCTATATATACAGAAATTGATGCAAATAAAGAACGATCTATGGATTTTGTAATTCCCAACAATAATAAAGCTACATTTTATTTTGTTTATAATTTAACATTTGGAAACAATGATGCTGTCTTCCCATATTATCCAAAAGAAGATGCTATGAATCATAAAACTTTAAAAATTGAAAATGAAACTAACAATATTGTAGAAATAGATCCTATCACAAATTGCGACACAACATCCGCTTTTCTTTTCGTTGAAAACAATACAACTTCCCAATTCAGAATCTTACTCTCTTCATCACCAGTAAAACCATATTCTAAAGATGATTATATGATCAAGCAGAATGAAACTGGTATTTATGAAATAAGAAACTTTCAAGACGAAGATATTATTACTTTTGATACTACTGATTTACTTTCCATTCAAATGGAAGATAATTATACATTTCCTACCATTACCTACGACCCAGGAAAAATCTACACTGTTACAGTCACAAACAACAATGAAAACGGGGCAAAAGAAAAAATCAAGGCTTCACTTAAAGCTATTTCTCCGTTTAATATTGACACTTCAAAAAAAATGTGGAATTTCAGCGATTCCTCCTTTCTTTATGATTGGTCTAATGGTATTACTCCTGTTATAAAAAATGCATATTCAAAAGAAAAAGGCACAATTATGATGGGTACAATGAAAAATAATCCAAAAAATGTTGGTATGACCAGAATCAATCAATATGGGGAATACTCTTCAATCCTTGAATTTACAAGTAAAGCAAATGATGTTAAGTATTTGACAGTAGTTGATTTTGTCGAACAATCTGATGGATCTATAGTAATGCTTTTATCTTGTAAGACAGATGATGATTTTTTAGACATGCTGGTAGCTTATGACTTTGGGGATAATACTAATTCTGGTACAGAATTATGGCGTTATGTTTTTCCGGACTCAATGCTTTTCCGCGTTGATTCTGCAAATAAACTCATTCTCTTACAAGATAACAATGTTGCAGTTGTTGGTGCTGTTATGGATGCTTCTGAAGGTTCAAATAAATACGATTTATTTGCTCCCTATATAGGCGTGTTTGATTACACTAAAAAAAGCGAAGATGGACTTTCTAATATACGCAATGAAGAAGGCTGTAAAACTTATCTGGTTGAAGGAAACTTTAAAAATGAAAGTCAATTCTGTTCTGCATATTATGACGGCACAAACATTTATGCCTGCGGTTTTACAAACTTTGATGAAAATTATAATTCTGCTTCTCCTCATAATGGTATTATCTATAAATTTAATAAAGACTTATCTTCTCCAACAGTATTCTACCAAAAAGAAAGATGCCTTTTCTTTACTCTTAGTGGAAATGGCTCTAAATGGTATACCTGCGGTGAATATTGGAAGATTGAAGATGGAAAACTCTTTGGCTGCTATATCTCATCTTCAATGATAGCAAACAACCCCGAGGTTTATCCTTCTTTCTACTCTGGAGCAAAACAATACTCCTGGTTTAATCAGTTGTGTACTTATGACAATATGGTTGTAATGTGTGGACAGACTTCTGATGATAAAAACGGGACGACAAATCCTTTACCATTTGTTGTTGCTTATGATGCAGCTGGAAATCTTCTTTGGGAAAACCTTTCTTACAAAAAATGGGCAACTGCTTTAAATATAATTCCAAATACAATTGGAACTTATATTCTGCAGCTCACAGATAAAAATAACAGGCAAATACATTTTGTCAGTGCAGACTTCCTTGGAAATGAGGTTATAGACTAAAAAACTGTAATTGCCGGGGCAAACCCGGCATTCTTTTTATGAGGACTTTATGTTTAGAAAATCATTTGTACTTTTATTTTTAATTATTTGTATTTCGATTTCTTTATTTACTTCCTGTAAAAACAAAGAAGACATCAACATCACTTCTGAACAAGAAACACTCCCCTACTTAACATACAATATCCAGATTCCTGTATACTCTGATTATCCTGATTTTTCTAAAAATATACACGAAAGTCTTGAAAAAGATTTTCATAAATACAAGGATTTTGCAAAATCAGAAATGGAATGGGGAAGTACAGATGTATTAACTTATCGTACAATTTTCGAAGACTACTCAAACAAAGAATATTTGAATGTTTTTATCAAGAAATATATCTTCTGCGGGCCTTCCATGGAAGATGAATATTACATAACTTTCTGTTGGGACAAAAAACAAAAAAAGTTGGTTTCTATAGAAGAACTAACCGGCTTAACAAGCACAAAACTCATGGACTATTGCCGCCAATATGTAAAAACTCATCTGCAAGATGTGGAACCTAAAGCACGGGATTTTGTTGATTCTTGTGTTGATTTGGCTCTTGATGAAAATCTTAAAAAATATTCCAATTTCGTCGCCACGAAAAAATCAGTAACCATCCACTTTGCCCCAGGCGACTCCGCTCCAAAAGGCTATGGCGCACAAACTGTTGTAATTCAGAGAAAATAAAGTTTCACAAAAAGCAGCAAAAGAATATTTCTTGAATTAACCACCTCTTTGTATTAAAATATATAGGTTGTAATCAGAGAAACAATAGATTGTTATATATATGTAATACTTCAACGAACAAACTACCGGAGGTTTATCTATGTTTAGAAAATCAAAGTTTTTTTTAAGTTTATTAGTAGCATCTTTTATACTGACTTTATCAAGCTGTATTCCTGATGATTTATTTAATACAGATCCAGATGTAATTTACATTGAACCTATGGATAATACTAAGACTTATTTAAGCATAGGGGACACATTACAGTTAGATTGGGTTTATGTTACCTCAGATTCTTATACAGACAGTTATTATTATTATGGTGATCAAATTTCTGTAACACGTCAATATTCATGGTTCTCAGTTTCCTCCACAAACACATCTGTTTGTACTGTCACAAGTGACGGATATTTAACAGCTGTTGGCCCTGGAATTACATTAATTCAAATTTCTGCAAAAAAAGGGCCTGCAGATCCTATTTTTTATGATATAACCGTTTCCAGTGGTGACTCTAACGGGTCTACAAATACTGTAACTAGCATTTCTCTTGGTACAACTTCTAAAAAAATGATGCCAGGCGACACAGATTCTATTTATTTTAGAATTGATCCTTATTATGCAACGAATACAGCAGTAACTTGTTCTTCTTCAGATGAAGATGTTGTTACCGCTTCAGTACAAGGTAATTATTTATATCTCACAGCTATTGCAAACGGAACAGCTACTGTTACACTTACATCTGTTGACAGTCCTTCTGTAAAAGCTTATTGCAAAATAACTGTATCAGATGGTTATAATCCAACTTATTCTGTTCAAAGCCTTTCGATTTCAGAAGAATACCTGTATCTTGATATTGGAGAATCATCTTCTTTATTCGTATCTCCAATTCCTTCTTCTGCTCCTGGTGATGTAGAATGGTTTTCAAGTAATAAAGAAGTTGCAACTGTAAGATCTGGTCTAGTTACTGCTCTTAAAGCTGGAACAACAACAATTACTGCAAAATCAAAAGATTCTCCTTCTGTAACAGCAACTTGCGAAGTTACTGTAAGCACTAATCAATATGTTTCAATTTCAAAACTGTCGTTCTCAAACTCATCAATAACTGTTGAAAAAGGAGGCGATGCAGTTGTTACAGTTTCAGTAACTCCTTACAATGCAAAACCTAACTTGACCTGGTATACAACTTCATCTTATTTTACCTGCACCCCAGATAAAACAAATCCTGCAAAATGTACAATAACAGGTGTTTCTCAAGGTTCGGGTACTCTATATGTAAAATCAAATTCAGATAGCTCAATTAAAGCATATATTTCTGTTACAGTTACAAAACCAAAACCAGCTTCTGCAAATGATTTCTTCTGGGGAACCTGGATTCGTATGGACAACGGAAGCGAGATTTCTGTTGAAGACACTCAGCTTGTATGTGGTTCAAATTCTTATGATATAACTCAAGAATCAACTAAAGAAACTCTTTTTATAGATGGAACCATAGGAAACGGCATTTCTTCATTTACTAAAAAAAGTCAGAACGTAATTGAAGCAAAAGAAGGAACCGCTGTTATTCCTTTCTACAGACGGGGTGGAACAAAGCTTGATTACTCTCTTAAAGTTGTAGGCAATTCTTCCATCCTTGGTAGATACGCTCGCGCTGCATCTGGTCTTTCTGGATTAAAAGTAAAAGGTTCGTCAAAGAAATATAAATCTTATACTCCAGAAACAAAAGAGACTGATGAAAATGGTTTAGTTACATTAACAGCCCCTGTTCAAGGTGACATTCAAACTGTAACTATAGATTTACCAGCTGACGATAATGCACAAATTAAAAGTGTTGTTATTGATAATCTTAAAGTCGAAAACTCTGGCGATTATATGGGAACAGTTGCCCTTGCTGGCAAAGATGATTATAGTCTGAAAATCACAGGTACAATCGATGAGTCAGAAAAAACTGATGGCTATTTGTTCGCAGGCAACACATATACAATGCATTTGGAAATAAAAAACATTAGTGATGTTGAAGCAGAATTCTCTGTATTAAAAATTACTCCTCAAGATAATTTTATAACATTGAGTAGTACCGAAAAAGATATGAAAAATCTTGAATCTTATTCTGTCCCTACTATTAATCCTGGAGACAAATTACAAAGAGATATTCAAATAACTGTTGGAAGTTTTACAGGAGAACCTTATAAAAATACACAGATTAATGTTGAAATTATTAACGATACCGGCTGGACAGATTTTATTCCTATTCGAGTCTTTAATAATAAAACTGAAATAACATTTAATGCTAATGAAGCCATAAATGAAAATGCTCAGTTAAACGGATTCTTGATTTATCCTGATGGTAACAGTACATTCTTTAAAGTTCCACAAGGAACAAATAAAACTATAAAAGTTCCTCAATTTAAATCAACAGAAGAATATATTCTTGTATTCAGTGGAGCATCTGTACAAGGATATCTTGATAATTCAACAGAATTATACTATACCGTTTCTCTTTCTGGTACACCAAAAGCTATACACGATGATTCTATCGATGCATTAGATCTTCGTGCAATACAGGTATTTGGTGAAAACGGAAAGAAGCGTGGTAATGAAACAGAAGATGAAGCTTTTGCTGTTGAAGGAGACTTTGAAGCCTATATTGGCCAGGGCGAAACCGACTTCTACAAAATTAAGTTTACAGACTAACTTCCTGCTTTCAACTTTCAAAGGAACCGCCTTTCACGGTTCCTTTTTTTTTACACAGAGAAACAATAAAACAATAAAACCAATTGGTTGACAATTAAACCTTTTGCCATTACCCTAATTATAATTAATAAAAATTAATAATGAGGTAAAATTATTATGTCTTTATCATTATCACTAAAAAAATTCGGTAATTTTTTTATTTTGTTACTTGTGTTATTATTTACAGCATGTCCATCAAATGCAGAAAAGAATATAGATACTGAAGAACCTGCATCTCAAGAAGAACTTCCTAAAGATGAAGAAAAAAAGGATCCTGAAAATTCTGATAACGAAGAAAAAATAGAGGAAGAAATAAAGGAAATAGAAGAAAAAGACATTTCTAGTATTGATATTCTGCAAGGTCCTACAAACACCTATTATTGGCTTGGAGATGAAATCGATTTAACAGGCTTAAAAATTAAATATACAGATTCAAAAGGTGTATCTGAAACTCTAACTTATACAAGTGATTCTTACAAACAACTTTTTACTATTAGTAATTATGATAAAACTAAAGCTGGTGAACAGAAAATTGTTGTAACTTTTAAGGGCCTGCAAATAAATCTTACCGTTACTGTAAAAGATATTAAATCATATGCCATCATTTATGCAAATTTTACAGAGAGTTTTACCTGGTTTGTTAATGATAAATTTGACCCGTCAAATAAAAAGATTCATCTTACTTTGCAAAATGGTGATGATTATATTTATACAGATGTTTCTTATGAAGCCGAAAAAGACAATTTTACATTCCCTCAAAACCTGATTTTTACAGAAGCTGGTGAATATCCTGTTAATTTTACTTACCGGGGATTACAAGGTAAATTAAATATTATGGTAGCTTCCAAGGGTACTGAAAATAATAATGAAAATGAAGAATCTGACACCGAGGTAGATCTTTCTCAATATACAATTCAAAGTGTATATATATCATATGCTTCTAATCACAAAAAATACTACAATATTAATGAAGAATTTGACCCTACAGGTATTACTATTGAAGTTATCTGGGCTAATGAAAATAATTCTGAGAATCCTTATGTTTATAAAACTGTTACTTACGAATCTGGCAATAGCGATTTTGAATTTCCTTCCGACCTTGTTTTTGACAAGGAAGAAACAAAAACTGTTGAGTTTAAATATAAAGGTTTTTCATGCTCTATCGAAATTTTTGTTGAAGATTATACAAATACCGATATTAAGTGCAGATATGATGAAACAACAGCAACCTTATATTTTTATGCCGATTCTTATCCTGTAAAATTTGATTACTCTGCATTATCAAGAAAACTGAATCTAGAAGGTTCCTATCCATGGACGGCCTATCAAAATACAACTAAGAAAATTGTATTTGCAGAAGGCATTAAAAATGTTTCATTGCTATTTGATTTCCCTTTGCTGGAAGAAATCGAATTTTCTTCAACATTAGAAGAAGTTGATAACTTTAATAACTGTCCATCTTTAATAAGTATAGAAATTCCAGCAACTGTAAAAACACTTTGTGCAAATGCCTTTTCAAATAATAAAAACCTTACAACTGTTAAATTCAACAAAGGTATTAAAAGAATAGAAAGCGGAGCTTTTAGCAAATGTCCTATAAAGAAATTAGAATTTCCGGAAGGGCTTGAAGTTTTATCTTGTAATATAGACAAATATAATTATCCTGATTTAGAAAGCCTTATAATGCCTGATGATGTAAAGGTTATTAATGGCTTTAGAATTATGGAATCAAATATTAAAAATATTAAATTTTCAAATACCGCTGAATACAAAGGAGAATTTGTAATTGGATATTGTAATAAACTTGAAGAATTAAAGCTTCCTGATTCTTTAACTGTTCTTGATGGAAGCTCGGTATTATACTGTGAAAATCTGAAAAAAATCTACGTTGGTAAAAGCTTAAAAACTATTACGATTCCAAATTCTCCATTTTCAAATTTACCAGCCCTTAATTATTTTTATTATAACGCAGTTAATTGTGTTAATTATGTTGAAGAAGAAAACTCTGGTGTTCCTTTATTCCGTGATTGTGGAAATCAAGATGAAGGTATAGAAATAATTGTAGGTAAGGATGTAAAGCGACTATTGAGAAATATGGTCGGATCTTCAAATAATGATAATCAGTCCTATTTTAAGAACATAAGTTTTGAAGAAGGTTCTAAGCTTGAGATAATTGAAGAAAATGCTCTTAATACAGATTTTATGGATTCTACTCTTGAATTACCAGATTCTGTATCTGAAATTAAAGGAGATGTTAAAGGAAACTTTAAGGGACGGTTAATCATTCCTTCTAAATTAAAGGAAGTACCAAGTTTCTGGGGAAATCATTTTACAGGTGATTTAATTATACCAGATACTGTAACAAAAATTACAAGTTTTGAATCTCAGGAATTTGATGATGTTTATATATCTAAAAACGTAGAAGATATTCCTGATTACTGTTTTAAAGAATGTAAAATTAAATCAATTGATTTTTCAAATGTAAATACAATCGGAAAAGAAGCTTTTACTATTGTAGAGTTTACCAATACCAATCTTGAATTGCCAGAAACTGTGACTATAATTGAAGATAGTGCATTCAGAGGTTCCAATATTTCCAAAATTAAGCTCCCAAAAACAATGGTAAGGCTTGGTAGTGTTCCTTTCTGGGGTTGTGAAAATTTAACAGAAGTTGTTATGCCTGAAAGTCTGGAAATTATTCCAGAAGAGGCTTTTGCCGAATGCCGTAGTCTCAAAACAATAAACAACTTACCGCAAAATCTCAAAAAAATCGAAGCAAAGGCTTTTGAAAACACCATTGTTGAGTTAAAAATGAGTAAATTCCCGGATACACTGGAATATATAGGAGAAAAAGCCTTTTATCCTGTTGTAACTAATTATACTACTCCAAAACATAACTATAATGAAGTAATTGTGCCTACATTCCCCGCTACATTAAAGTACATAGGTGATGAGGCTTTCAGCAGGTATTTTTATAATAATACATCAGCCGATGTCGTGTTCCCTGAGAACATGACTTATCTTTCGGGGTTTGACAACTGTGCGTTTAACTCAATACAAATTGGAGCTGGCACAAAAGAAATTGGTAAACAAGCATTTTCTCGAACAAGTACTCAAAGTATGACAACTCTTGTTATTCCAGAAGGTGTAGAAACAATTGGTGAAGATGCTTTCTTTGGAATGATTGATGGCGGTTCACGAGGATTTATGCTGGGAAAAATAACATCTATTGAATTCCCTAGTACGCTTACATTAATTAAAACAGGGGCTTTTTGTGTATGGGTAAAGCCAGGAAATCTTGTTGTTGCAAAAGAATATCCTGACTATGTAGATGCCTATCCTCCGTTAGTTAAAATTACAAGTATAACTCTTAAATCAACCACACCACCGGTATTAGAATCTGTTTCTTCACTGGTTTTACAAGGAATAAAATCAGCCGATAAAACTAAGCTTGATACATCTTATAATCCAAATCCAAAAATTAAGATTTATGTTCCTGCGGGAAGTGGCGCTAATTACACAGCAGCTAATGCAAGTAATGCATGGAAAATTGGTACAGAAATTATAGAATATTAAGCAGTATGAAAAAAATCTTTACTTTACTCATCATCCCCTTCTCCCTTTTCATAATCTTCACCTCAACTGCCTGCGGGCATGATACATATCTTCCGCCGCCAAATTATGATCCTAACGCACCACTTCCGATTGAAGAGCCGGAAAATCCGGAAATTGTTCTTTCGGCAGATTTAAATGAACTTTCGAAATATGCCAGGGTAACCCTCAATTGGACAAGTCCGGACAATCAAAGTACTTACTACATTTATAGAGGCAATACAAACATTGCAACCTGCGGGCCGGAGTATTGCTGGAAAGAGGGAAATTCTTGTGAATATCATTTTACCGATTCAAATGTCCGAGAAAATCAAACTTATGTTTATACAATACGAGACAAAAATCTTAAACAGCTTTCGAACCCTCTTAGTGTCACTGTGCCTGTAAAAAAATTACAAGACCCAAAAGACGGCATAAGTCTTAATGAAAATCTTGTATGCGCTCAAAAATTCTGGGGAACCTGGATTAAGATGTCTACAGGCGTTGAATATACTGTTTTTGAAAATTATGTTACCTCCTCCGAAAATGATACATTTGCAATTTCGGCAGCTTCAACAGAATCAAAGCTTGTTGTAGATAATCTTACTTCTTTCTCTGTAGAAAATGATAGTGATGGCGCTATCCTGGTAGATAAATCAAACGTTCCTTACTTTAGAAAAGGTGGTGTAAATCTTGAATATCAAATGAAACTGGTTGGTCCTAAAGCTTCAAGAGCAGCCGGCTCCAGTGCAAATCTCAAAATTAAAGGAAAATCAAAAAAATATTCATCATACAAAACTCAAAAAGAAGCCCAGCTTGGAGAGACCCTTTCTCTCACTGCCCCTACTGCCGGCGATTCCCAAACAATTGAAGTTCTGGACTCCGACGACAAAGTTATGGTCCAGGTATCTGATCTTGTAATTTCTAATGCGGGTGCAAACATGGGAACTATTGCAATAAGCGATGGCGACCAATACACTCTTAAAGTCACGGGAACTATAAACGAAGAAGACAAAACCCAAGGTTATCTTTATTCTGGTATTGAATATCCTCTTACTCTGACATTAAGAAACAACAGCGATTTTGTAATTTCTTCTTCAAGTCTTAAAATCACAGCAGCCTCTCCTTATATAAGTGTAAGGCACCAAAGCGGGAAAAAACTTGAGGGTATTGCTGTTGGAAAAATGGTTCCAGAAAGTGTTGATAATGAACAGTTGTTTGTAACTTACTCCGGAACCGAATCTGGTTATGTTGACACAGGTCTTATTGTCGAAATTACAAATGGCGAGACCGAAGAAGTCTGGGAAGATTACATACCATTAAGATTCTTCTCTTCTGTACTTCCTCTTACTTTTAATGGCGAAAGTATAAAGAATAGCGAAAATGGAGCTTTGAACGGTTTTATCATTTATCCGGACGGAAATTCTAAATTCTTTGCAGTCCGTAGCGGTGGACAAAAGACTATTTATGTTCCTTTCTTTAATTATACAGATGAATATACTATTGCATTCAGTGGTGCTACAATCACAAAAAATCTGGACAATAATGCAGAAGTATTTTATGGGATAAATATCGGGTCTACTAAACCATACTCACTCATAACATCGGGTGAGGAAATTACAGATTATATGCAGTTTGGCGGCAATAACCACTCCATTATAAATGCTTATGAGATCCCAGCAAACACATCTGCTTTTGAAGCATATCTTTCTTCAGGTGAAGCCGATTATTATAAATTTACAGCGGGAGATTTTGAGTATAAAAGAATCACCAATATAACAAATATCAACTTTGATACAAATTATCACATTAGCTATGAAAATCCCAAAGCCGATACTTTGATTTTAAAATGGGAGCTTGAAAGTGGAAAATCACTTGATTCTGTGAATCTTTATGTAAACGGCAAATTTAAAAAATCACTTTCAACAAGCAGCCTATCCTATACTCTTTCGGACTGTACTCCTGCTACAAAATATGTAGTGTATTTCACAGATCCTGACGACTCTCTTGTTACAGTTTCTAATACCTGTGGAATTACAACAAGCTGCATAAAATATCCTAAAAAAGGCGGCGACATCTGGGGCGAATATGACATTGAAAGTAATATGACAACACTGTATTTTAATGCCTTTAATAATAAAGAAGAGTATAAAGATATCTGTATTTACCGCAATGATACCCTTCTTTACGACTTATCTGACTTACCAGATTTGTTCTACTCTTATGATTCGCAGGATTGTTATGAAAACAATGGCTTTTATATGGTTTTTAGTCTTACTGGTACTTTGGCATTAAATTATACGCCGGAAGATGCTTGTTTTGGAATTATAGATTCAACTGTTGAATCAGGACTAACATATACTTATCATTTACGAGATTCTCAAGGTTACCGCATTTCTGATGACATCACTATAAAGTGTTTCTAGGGCTTTTAATACCCGGTGATTTCTGCCAGAGGATTTCTGATGATTTCTCAAAATAAATTTGCTTTTCTTCTTGAATTGTTAGATAATATACTATTATGAGAAAAAAGTATCTTCTTATAAATATATTATCATTTCTCATTTTTTTACGGGGATTTGCACAGAATTCTTTTTTTGATAATTATGTTTATCAGTCCTGGAGCGCCTTTGGGGGGCTTACGGGAACTACGGCTAACGATATTTACCAGACAGCAGACGGATATATTAATATTGGAACTTACGAAGGGCTTGTTACCTTTGATGGGGTTGAATTTACAGCGCTTAACAGGGCTATAGACAGAAACTATAACTTTGTTTCGGTTCGCGTTATTTTGCAGGATTCCCGGGGTAACTTGTGGCTGGGTTCTAACGATGAAGGTCTCCACAAGATCTCTGCAAAAGAATCGGTGTCTTATACTATCGAAGAAGGGCTGCCAAATAACTCAATCCGCGCCCTTGAAGAAGATCAGGATGGTAATATCTGGATTGGCACTGCCGGTGGTGTTGTTTATCTTACTCCGGAGGGCCATCTTATTACCCCTCAGTTTGCACCGGGAACTACTGCAAGTGGTGTTATTGCTTCTCATATCTTTTGTGATTCTGTTGGCCGCATATGGCTTACAATTTCTAACGAAAACGGTCTTTTTCTTCATATGAACGGGGTTTTCCGCCCGCTGATTGAGTTTGAAAAGTTTGGCCGCTATTTTGTTACCTCAATTTTCCAGGATTCTCACAATATTTTCTGGATTGGGCTTGGCGACCGTGGTATGTACCGCATGGAAAAGGGTGTTGCCACAAAGGTGGAGTCAAATACCATTCTTGATACAATTCCTACAACCTCAATTCTTGAAGATAAAAACGGCAACATCTGGTTTGGAACAGAAAAAGGACTTGTTGTTTATAACTATAAAGAGTTCTTTCAATACCAGGGTGCTCCGGAACTTGCAAATTCAAATATAAATAAAATCATTCAGGACCGCGAAGACAATATCTGGTTTGCAACAGACCGCAACGGTATTGGTAAAATGACTCACGGTAAGTTCAAGCTTAGCCGATTAAATCTTACTGTAAATGGTCTTGATGAAGATAAAGACGGAAGGGTTTGGGCTGCTACCGATAACGGAGTTCTATGCTATAAGGATGACGAGCTCGAATACAACATGCTTACAGATTATACAAAAGGCCTTCGTATCCGTCACGTTGAAGTTACTTCTGACAACAAAATCCTTGTAAGCTGTTATACGGCTCCGGGTCAGATTATTTATGACGGAAAATCCATAAAGTACTGGTCTACTGCAGAAGGGCTTGTTGGCGACAAAGTGCGAGTTGCAATTGAAACAGCTCCTCAGGAATATTACGTTGGAACCACAACAGGTCTTAGTATAATTCACCCGGATGGATCTATTTCTAACTTTAAGCAGGCAGAAGGTCTTGAAACAGAATATGTAATGGCTGTTTATAAAGATACTCACGGTATTATCTGGATTGGTACAGATGGCGGCGGTATTTATCTTATGAAAGACGAGAAAATCTTTTCTCACCTCACCTCTACCTATGGCATTGCCGGAAACGTAATTTTCAAAATTACACAGGATGAAAAAAACAACTACTGGATTTGTACAGGAAGCGGTATTACCCGCATAGAAGATTTTAATCCCGAAAAAGGCTTGCGCTTCAAATGCACTACTCTTAATTCCGAAACAGGTCTTGGCACAAACTCTGTTTTCCAGATTCTTTTTGATATTAACAACAACGCCTGGATTACAAACAATCACGGAATTGCTATGATTTCCAATAGTGATTTGTCCAATTTCCTTGCAAATAAGCAGCGTATTGTAAATGCAAAATACTTCAGCAAAAACGATGGTCTTGATTCTGCAGGCCCAAGTTCAACTGCCCGTTCAATTGTAGATTCGCAGGGACGCTTGTGGTTTACACTTGTTGATGGAATTGCAATTTACGACCCCGCAAAAACTCAGGATACTTCGGTTACTCCGCTTGTTCATATCCAGACTATTACGGTTGATTCTGTTGAACACAAAAACAACGGCGACACTATTTATCTTAAACCGGGGACCAAGCGCATTGATATTAAATTTACAGGAATCAGTTTTGATGCACCTGAGCGTCTTATGTTCAAGCATATGCTTACAGGCTTTGAATCTGATTACACTGCTCCAGATATGAAGCGCGTTGTTTCTTACACAAACCTTGCGCCTGGTAAACATTCCTTTAAGGTATACGCAATAAACGGAAACGGAATTGAATCTAACAACGATGAAATGATGTTCTTCTTCCAGCGTCCTTATATTTACCAGCGTGCGGGCTTCTGGGTTATTCTTTTGATTGTTCTTGTTGGAAGCGGTATTTTCTACTTCTACCAGCGTGAAAAACGAATTATGAAAGAAAACCTGCGCCTTGAAGCTCTTGTTAAAGTTAGAACAGCTGCTTTGGAACAGGAAAAAATCAAATCTGATAATCTTCTTCGTTCTATTCTTCCAGATAAAATTGCAGACAAGCTCAAAGAAGCTACCGGTAATAAATCATTTGGAGAGAACTTTGAAAACGTTACCCTCCTCTTCTCTGATATTGTAGGCTTTACAAAAGTTTCCAGCGGACACACTGCTAAAGAAATTGTTGCTGCCCTTAATGAATTGTTCAGTATGTTTGATGAACGCGCAAAGCAGATGGGGGTAGAAAAAATCAAGACAATTGGAGATGCTTACATGGCTGCCTGCGGTGTTCCTGAAGCAAACGAAGATCATGCAAAAATCATGATAAACTTTGCAAAAGGAATGTACCAGGATCTTGCAAAATACAACGAAACTGCAAAGATTCAGTTTAATATAAGAATTGGTCTTAACTGCGGCCCTGTAACTGCAGGTGTAATTGGAACTCATAAATTTATCTATGATGTCTGGGGCGACACCGTTAACGTTGCAAGCCGAATGGAAACTGCCGCTAATCCTGGAGCCATAAGAATTACAGAAGCTTTATGGAACAGACTTCAGGGACAGGGCTTTGAATTTACAGAACCAATTGAATGTAAGATTAAAGGTAAAGGCCTTATGAAGACCTTTGAAGTTATACAGTAGCATACCGGGAATTGATTATGATAAAAAAGCGTGATTTTATTTGCAAATCATTTTTTATAGCCGCCTCACTTTCTGCCTTCCTTTTTGGAACCTCCTGTACAAGAGAC
>ODAI010762650.1_pt1 | contig 16339 bp, 8 predicted proteins | sample 1539321 | NCBI WGS metagenome assembly ODAI01 (sample SAMN02144231, study PRJEB22623) | gut metagenome | biome: sheep rumen | host: Ovis aries | place: New Zealand
CGAATCGCTCCTCATCCGCAAGGAATACGAGGAACTCGTCAGCGACGACGAGGTGGAAGAGCGCATCGGCATGCCCTGCTTCGTGAAGCCCGCCGCCGACGGCTCCAGCTTCGGCGTGACGAAGGTGAAGAACAAGGACCAGCTGGCCCCGGCCATCCGCAAGGCCATGATGGAAAGCCCCGAGGTGATGGTGGAAAGCTATCTCGAAGGCATGGAAATCACCCAGGGCATCTACAAGACGAAGAAGAAGACCGTGGCCTTCCCCATCACCGAGGCGGTAACAGGCAACGAGTTCTTCGACTACGACGCCAAATACAACGGCCAGGTGCAGGAAATCACTCCCGCACGCATCTCTGACGAGCTGGCACAGCGCGTGACGAAGATCACCAGCCACATCTACGACATCCTCCACTGCAACGGCATCATACGCATCGACTACATCGTCAGCAAGGAGGGGCGCATCTCGATGCTCGAAGTCAACACCACACCCGGCATGACGGCCACCAGCTTCATACCCCAGCAGGTGCGCGCAGCAGGCCTCGACATCAAGGACGTGCTCACCGACATCGTGGAGAACCAGTTCTAAGGATACCGGGATTCGCGTGTCCTTCGGACAAAATGAATGTTTAACAACCGACAAATACCCATGGAATTAAAAGACTTCGACGCCATACGACCTTTCGAGCCGGAAGAGCTGCCGACCGTCTACGACCGTCTGCTCGCCGACAAGCAGTTCCGGCAAGTGCTCGCCTACCTCTATCCGCAGGTTCCGCTTGACATCATCGCGAAGAAGATGCATGCATGCCGCACCAACCTCGACTTCCAGAAAGCCTTCTGCTACGACTTCCTGAAACAGCTCATGGCGCGCGCATCCAAGGGTATCGACATGGACACCGACAGCATCGACACCAAGCGGCGATACACCTTCGTGAGCAATCACCGCGACATCGTGCTCGACTCGGCACTTCTCGACGTGCTACTCGTCGACGCAGGCTTCGACACCACCTGCGAGATAGCCATCGGCGACAACCTCCTCGCACTGCCGTGGGTGAAAGACCTCGTGCGCGTCAACAAGTCGTTCATCGTCGAACGGTCGCTGCCGCCGCGACAGATGCTCATGGCCAGCAAGCGAATGGCCGACTACATGCACTATGTCATCGGCGAGAAGAACGACAACGTGTGGATAGCACAGCGCGAAGGGCGGGCCAAAGACTCCAACGACCGCACACAGCCCGCCATACTGAAGATGATGGCCATGGGCGGCGAGGGCTCACCGGTGGAGCGACTGCAGCAGTTGCACATCGTACCGCTGAGCATCAGCTACGAACTCGACCCCTGCGACTTCCTCAAGGCGCGCGAAATGCAGCTCAAGCGCGACGTTGAAGGGTGGAAGAAGTCGCCACAAGACGACATCCTCTCCATGCGGACAGGCATCATGGGAGCCAAGGGGCACGTCCACTACCACTGCGCACCCTGCATCGACGAGTGGCTCGCACAGCTGCCGGCCGACACGCCGAAAGCCGAACTCTTCGACATCGTAGCAGCACACATCGACGAGGAGATCCACCGCAACTACCGCCTCTACCCTGGCAACTACGTCGCACTCGACATCATAGGCGACGCCGGAGCCTTCAAAGCCTTCTACACCGACGACGACAAGGCCGCCTTCACCGCCTACATCGACAGCCAGCTGGCCAAGATCACCGACGTGCCCGGCCGCGACGACGACTTCCTGCGCGAGCAGATGCTCACCATGTATGCCAATCCCGTTGTCAACCAGATCATAGCTCGATGAAACCCCTGCCCGCTCTCATCATGCTGTGCGCCCTCGCAGGGGCATGCACCACCGACAGCTACGACGCGGGCGACAACGACCTGTCGTTCCTGCGCGCCGACTTTGCCGATGCCTACACCGACGGGAAGGCCATGATTGTCAGCGCCATGACCGACGACGGCGACTCACTCGTCTTCAGCCAGCCCACGACGTGCGACTGGGCCACGACGAAAGACAGCGTCTACCGCGCACTCGTCTATTATAATAAGGTGGACCAGCGCGTAGAGCCCACCGTCTTCTCGCCCGTGCCCGTGATGAACATCGCGCGGCGCAGCGCCGTCAAGAAGCCGTTGGCCGACGACCCGCTGAAGCTCGAGAGCGCATGGCGCAGCGCCAACGGCCGATACATCAACCTCGGCATCGCCGTGAAGACGGGGTATGTGGACGACGACAAGCTGAAACAATCCGTCGCACTCGTCTGCGACACCATCGTCGAGCGCAGCGACGGCAGCCGAGAGTATCACCTCCGCCTCTACCACGGCCAGAACGACATTCCGCAATACTACTCGGCCAACCTCTACCTGAGCATACCGATGGCGCACAAGGGCCTCGCCATGCGCAAAGGCGACGACATACTGCTCACCGTCAACACCTACGACGGCTATCTGACCAGGCGTTTTGCTTTCTGACACGGCAAAACGCCTTTCTTTTTACCCTTTTCGGACAACGAAACGCACCTTTCCGCCCGATTGTCCGATAACCGCTTCCCTGTCTTATACTCCTGAAGAGAAATCCGAGCGATTGTTTGCAACGAGCACAAAAACCGCATTACCTTTGCATCGTCAAAAAGAAAAAACAAAAAAATAATAACAAAAAAAGGAGATAATGAAAATGAAGAAAAGTTTATTCTGGGTAGTGATGATGATCGGTTTAATGACCACAAGTTTCACAAGCTGCATCGAAAGAGATGCCGACGAAGACAACAAGACATACAACACACGTGCCGAACTGATCGGTATCGGATGGTGGGATCTCGAAGAAGTGCAGCAGAACGGCTACGGGAACGACCTGCACACACTGATGCTCAACTTCAAGAAGAGCCGCAACGTCACCGTCCGCATCACCCTGGGTAACGACGCATACAAGGACGTGGAAGCACAATACACCGTCAGCGGCAACGACGTGGTAGCCAAGATCGACGGTCAGGACTATTTCCTGATGAAGGTCATTTCCATCAAGGACAATGAACTGAAGTGCCACATCAGCTTCGTCAGAGAGCACAAATCGTTCGACATCAAGATGAAAGGCGTCTTCGCCTTCTGAAAACAACCTCATATCAAAAACCTTATACTACGAAAGCGGGCGCCGGGAACTCTCCTGACGCCCGCTTTATTTCGTCGTGTCTCGGCCATCGACCGGCTGTGAACGCGCCGCCTGCGCCGCCAACCCGTTGTTCACGGCATGCCAGACGAAGCCGTTCGTGCCGCCAGACAGGAGCTCCCGCGATGCCACACGGACGGTTCCGGCCTGCAATTCAATTTAAATTGGTCAGCAATCCAATTTGTTTTCCGCAGCAATCCTAATTGTTTTGCCGTGCAATTTAAATTGAATGACTCAGCAAAAGAAATCGTTTTGCCGCGCTGTTCATGCTGCATGGCAACGAAAAGTCGCGGCCCGTACAAGCGAGTGTTGCTGCCCTGACAGGCGAAAGTCGCTGCCCGTACAAGCGAGAAGCATTGCACGGGCAGCCGGAAGTTTATTATTCCGGCTGCCCGTTTCAGTTGAATTTCATCCTGACTTTTCCGCCAGGAGTTGAGCGTCAGAAGGGATTGATGGAGAAGCGGAAGGTCTTGGGACCGTAACCGACGCGGTACTGCGGCAGTGCGAAACCTTCCATGCTCCAGCTGTTGACGCCGCCCACGCCCGCATGCTCACCGTCGATGAAGAGGTTGGTGAAGCGCGAACGCGGCACGTCTTGCGGATGGCGCTGGTGCTTGTCGAGCCCTTCGTCGAGGTCGGCGATGTCGTAGTGCAGTGCCGAGGCATAGAAGTAGAACCCCTCTCCGACTCCCCCGAGGGGGAGAGATTGAACTTCAGCTCTTGATAAGGGGATAATGCGCAAGCCCTTGCCCGTGGCATCGGTCTGTTGCCACCAGTGGACGTCGCTCTTCAGTCCCGTTTCCTGCGGTCGGATGTAGGGGTAGAACTGCTCGTCGGCCGTCTGGCTGTAGATGCCGAGGCGTTGCGACTGCTTGCGGTCGGCGTAGTTCTCCACCGGTCCGCGGCCGTAGAACTGGCTCTTATCCATGTTGTAAGGCAACTGCATGACCATGCCGAAGCGGAGCATGTCGGGAATCTTCACCGAATCGGGCTGTTGCGGGTAGGGAGTGAGCGTCTGTTCGACGTTCATGTCTCCGCGCGCGTATATATAATAGGTAAGTGTGAGCGTCGAGGCGACGGAGGGCATGTCGTAGGTGGCAGTGACAGTGCAGAAGTTGCTCTTTTTCTCCTTCTTCGATGTGAGGGAAGTGAGCTTCATTTCCGGGTCTTTCCACACCTGGTAGCGACGCTGGATACCCGCTCCCATGTCGTTGTCGGTGACGGCACGCCAGAAGTTGGGCTTCAGGGTACCGCCGTCGGCGAGCAGACTGCGGCCGTCGACGACGTATTCCTTCAGCAGTCCGGTCTGGTTGTCGAACTTCACCGAGGCGTTGTAGGCCGTGATGCTGATGTCGGTCTTGCCCTTCTTCAGCTTCATGGGTCCCATGAAGACGGGGTCTAAAGTGCATCCAGATGCATCGTAGAAGTGCAGCTGGTCGTAGGCCACGAGCTGTCCTTTCTCCATGAGGGGCTCAGCCTGCTTCAGCCGGAAGTCGATGTTGAGCAGATATTCGCCCACCTCGTTGGCATCGTCGGCCGAAACGGGCAGCTGCAGGTCGACGGTCTGCTGCGGCTGGCAGCTGATGTTGTCCACGCGGCCGTTCTTGACGGGCTTTCCTTCGCAGAGGAGCGTCCATTCCAGGCGCACATTGCTCAGGTCGCGGAAGAAATTCTCGTTGCGGATGCGCAGGTTGCCGCTGCCCTCCTGCGTCAGCTCGGCCCAGATGTTCTGGTAGAAATAGCCCACTTCGTGCATCTGCGGGTTGGGGACGCGGTCGGGACTGACGAGTCCGTTGCAGTTGAAGTTGTTGTCTGACGGGTCGTAGCTGTTGTAGTCGCCGCCGTAGGTGTATTCTATGAACGAGGTACGAGGTGCGTTGGACGAGGTACGAGGTGCGTCGGACGAGGTGCGAGCTGACGGATGGCGGTGCAGAGCCTGATCGACGAAGTCCCAGATGAATCCGCCCTGGAACTTCGGATATTTGCGCACGAGGTCCCAGTACTCCTTGAATCCGCCGCTGGAATTGCCCATGGCGTGGCTGTACTCGCACTGGATGAGCGGCTTGGACTGCTTGGGGTCGGCTGAATAGGCTTCGCACCACGCATGCGAGGCGTACATCGGACAGGTGATGTCGGTGTTGTCGCCCCCGTGGGCCTGCTCCCACTGTACGGGTCGCTGCTCGTCCTGCGCCTTGATCCAGCGGTAGGCGGCCTGGAAGTTGGTGCCGTTGATGGTCTCGTTGCCGAGCGACCAGATGATGACGCTCGGATGGTTGAAGTTCACCTGCACGTTGTGCTGGTTGCGCTCCAGTATCTGGCGCGCGAAGAGGGGCGTAAGGGCGATGGACTGCTTGCGGTCGTAGCCGAATCCGTGGCTCTCCTGGTTGGCTTCGCTGACGAGATAGATGCCGTACTGGTCGCAGAGGTCGTACCACAGCGGGTCGTCGGGGTAGTGGCATGTGCGCACGGCGTTGATGTTGAAGCGCTTCATGAGCTGCAGATCCTCGATCATGCGCTCGCGGCTGACCACGTAGCCACCGTCGGGATCCATCTCGTGGCGGTCTACACCTTTTATATATATAGGCTGTCCGTTGACGAGGAGCTGCGATCCGCGGATCTCCACGCGACGGAACCCCACGCGCTGGGCAATCACCTCGGTGGGCGTCGCCACCACGGGAGCCTTTGACTTGCGGCCTTTCTTCGCGGCGGGCACCTTCGTCATGGTGGCAACGAGGGTGTAGAGTGAGGGTGTCTCGGCGGTCCATTTCAGCGGGTTCTTCACGAGGAAGGTGCCCGGTTCCGTTTCGGTCATGGCCACTTCGCGGCCCTCGGCGTCGAGAAGCTTATAGGCAAGCGTGCCGCCCGCCGTCTGCTGGGAGCTCACCCTGAGGATGCCGTCGCGGTAGTCGTCGGTCAGCGTAGTCTCGATGCGCAGGTCGTCGACGTGGGTGTTGGCATCGCGGCAGAAGAGATAGCTGTCGCGGGCCACGCCGGAGAGCCGCCAGAAGTCCTGGTCTTCGCACCATGAACCGTCGCACCATCGGAACACCTGGAAGGCAATGAGGTTCTCACCTTTCTTCAAGAACGGAGTTACATCGAACTCGCACGCCACCTTCGAATCCTCGCTGTAGCCCACGAACTGGCCGTTGACCCAAAGGTAGATGCACGACGTGACGCTGCCGAAATGGGCGATGACCTGGCGGCCGTCCCACGATGCGGGAATGTTGATCGTGCGGCGATAACTGCCCACATGATTGTCTTTCGCCGGCGGCGGGCACCACCCTTCGGGCTGCTGACGTCCGTCGAGCGTGATGCTTCCCACGCCCCTGACGAACTCACGGTCGTCGTCGGTCAGCGTTCGCTCGCCCCACTGGTAGTCGGCTTGCGTGGGCATGGGATAGTGTCCGCGCCATGCAAAGCCGATGTTCACGTACTCGGGATCGCCGAAACCGTTGAGCTCCCACATCCCCGGAACGGGCATCGAGCCCCACGAAGAGTCGTCGTAGTCGGTGCGGAAGAAGTCGGTGGGCCGCTCGTTGGCGTGCTCCACCCATCGGAATGCCCACTGCCCGTGGAGCGAAAGGTAGTTGGCCGACTGCGTCGGGTCGCCCTTGACGGCCAGCGCTTCGTTCTCGAAGGGGAAGAATGAGGTGTGGGATGTGAGTCGGTTGACGCTGTTCACCTGCATGTCCTGCCACTCGGTGAACGTCTGCGCCTGCAGTGTGGCAGCCATGGCCGCCATTGCGATGATGCTGAAGAATCTATTTGTCATTGCAGTTTGAATTGATTTTCGTCTTGATGATCGAGTAACTCGGGATAATCCCGGAAGTGCGAAGGTACGATGTACGGCTGGGTACGAGATATCTTTCGGCTGCAAATATACAAAAAAAACCGCGAAACGACGGTGCGTTTCGCGGAAAATGTTGTGCCTTTCCGAAAACCTTGCGGGCACGGAATGGCCTATCACTCCCACTCGATGGTTCCCGTGGGTTTCGGTGTGAGGTCGTAGAGCACGCGGTTCACGCCTGGCACCTCGCTGACGATGCGCTTCGTGATGTGGTGGAGGAGCGGATAGGGAATCTCCTCGATGGTGGCCGTCATGGCATCGCGGGTGTTCACGGCACGAATGATGACGGGCCAGTCCCACGAGCGCTTGTTATCCTTCACGCCCGTCGACTTATAGTCGGGCACCACGGTGAAATACTGCCACACCTTGCCTTCAAGTCCGTTCTTGGCAAACTCCTCGCGCAGGATGGCGTCGCTCTCGCGGAGAGCTTCCAAGCGGTCGCGCGTGATGGCACCCGTGCAGCGCACGCCCAGTCCGGGACCGGGGAAGGGCTGGCGGAACACCATGTTGTCGGGCAGTCCGAGCTCCTTGCCCACTACGCGCACCTCGTCCTTGAAGAGCAGCTTGATGGGCTCCACGAGCTCAAACTGCATGTCGTCGGGCAGTCCGCCCACGTTGTGGTGCGACTTTACGGGTCCCGATTCCACGATGTCGGGGTAGATAGTGCCCTGAGCCAGGAAACTGATGCCCTCGAGCTTGCGCGCTTCCTCCTCAAAGACGCGGATGAACTCGGCGCCGATGATCTTGCGCTTCTGCTCGGGATCGGCCACACCGGCGAGTTTATCGAGGGAGCGGTCGGTGGCATCGACATAAACAAGGTTGGCGTTCAGCTCGTCGCGGAACACACGCACCACCTGCTCGGGCTCACCCTTGCGCAACAGACCGTGGTTGACATGTACTGAGACCAGCTGCCGACCGACGGCCTTGATGAGCAGAGCTGCCACCACCGACGAGTCGACGCCTCCCGAGAGGGCGAGCAGCACCTTTTTGTCGCCGATCTGTGCCCTGAGCTCCTGAATCTGTTCTTCAATGAATTTCTGTGCCAAAGCGGGAGTGGTGATCCTTTCCATCGACTCCGGCCTGATGTTTCCTGTACTCATAGTTTCCTTTTGTCTTTAATATTATACAATCTTGATGTTCGGGGGTACGAAATTTCAAACTTTCTGTTAATGATAATCTGTTGGCAAAAGTAACAAAAAAAAAGCAAACAACAAAACAAATGGCCTCCTTCTTTAAAATGATTAACGTTGAGGGGAAAAACGAAGCGGCAAGTCGCAGGTTAGTCAGCTCGTCTTGCAGAAGATCGCCATTCGTTTTACCTTCGTCAAGCAGATGTCTAAGAATGATATAGAAATGATTCCATAATCTTTATTATTGCATCAAAAAGACACGTTTTTCTTCCTTTTGAGAGCAAATTTGTTAAAAAACGGCGGAAAATCGCATTTTTTTACATCAAAAGTTTTGTGTTGATGAAATTTTACTTAATTTTGCAAAACATTATGACCGCCTATCGAGCGAAGGATAACAACGACTGTGCGGAAACGATGCCAGTACATACATCATTAGAATTTATATAATAACTAACGAGAGAGTATTTATGAAAGTAAGATTGACAATGCTTTTGGCATGCCTTTTCCTGTGTTTGGGAGGGGCATTTGCTCAGACGCAGGTAAGCGGTACGGTAGTATCGCAGGATGACGGTCTGCCCGTCATCGGTGCCACCGTGCAGGTTCCCGGTACGAATGTCGGCGCCGTTACCGATGCCGACGGTAAGTTCTCGCTGACCCTTCCGCAGGGAAGCAACATCCTCCGCATCAGTTATGTAGGCATGGAGCCCATCGAGGTGAGTGCCCGCAGGAACATGCGCATCGAGCTCCGCAGCGATATCGGTTCGCTCGACGAGGTGATTGTCGTGGCATACGGAACGGCGAAGAAGTCGTCGTTCACCGGATCGGCCTCGCAGGTCAACTCCGAGGAGATCGGAAAAGTGCAGGTGTCGAACGCCGTGGAGGCCATCACCGGTAAGGTATCGGGTGTGCAGATCAACAACCCGACGGGCCAGCCCGGCCAGACCGACGACAATTTCTCGATCCGCATCCGTGGTATCAGCTCGATCAACGCCAGCAACTCGCCCCTCGTCGTCCTCGACGGCGCACCCTACGACGGCGACCTGAACAACCTGAACACGCAGGATATCGAGTCGATGACGGTGCTGAAAGACGCCGCAGCCGCAGCCCTCTACGGTGCCCGCGGTGCCAACGGCGTCATCCTCATCACGACGAAGAAAGGCCGCGGCGGCACCAGCTCGATCACGGTCGACGCCAAATGGGGCAGCAACTCAAGGGCCGTTCCCACCTATGAGTACATCGACAGCCCGGCACGCTACTACGAAATGTGGTACCAGGCTCTGAACAACTACGCCAAGAACACATGGAACTACAGCGACCTGCAGGCCATGCAGTTCGCCAACAACAACCTGACGGGCAACAACTCGTACGGTCTGGGCTACAATGTCTACACCGTGCCCGACGGCCAGTACCTCATCGGCGCCAACGGCAAGCTGAACCCCAATGCCACGCTCGGCCGTTCGTTCAACTACCGCGGCACCGACTACTATCTGACTCCCGACGACTGGGAAGACCTTGCCTACCGCAATGCCCTCCGTCAGGAGTACAGCGTGTCGGCCAACGGCAGCAACGACAAGAGCTCGTTCTACGCTTCGTTCAACTATCTGAACAACGAGGGTATCACCCTGAACTCCGACTACGAGCGCATCACTGGCCGTCTGAAGGCCGACTACCAGATAAAGCCCTGGCTGAAGGTGCTCGGCAACATGTCGTATGCACACTACAAGGCCAACCGCCTGAACGAGGACGGCAGCGACGTTAGCTCGGGCAACCTCTTCGCCGTGACGCGCGTGGCCCCCATCTATCCCGCCTACATCCGCGATGCCAACGGCAACGTGATCCAGGATGTGAACACCGGCATCGCCCTCTACGACTACGGTGACGGCAAGATCAACGGCCAGCAGCGTCCGTTCATGGCACAGGCCAACCCGCTTTCGGCCAACCAGCTCGACGACAACAGCTACGAAGGCAACTTCTTCAGCGCCGTAGGAACAGCCGAACTCACCTTCCTGAAAGACTTCAAGTTCACCACGCAGAACTCTGCCAACGTGAACGAGACGCGCGAGACGAACACCACGAACGCCTTCTACGGTTCGTATGCCTCGTCGAACGGTATGGTTTACAAATACCACACACGCCGCTGGAGCTACAACTTCCTCCAGCAGCTCGACTGGCACCACCTCTTCGACAAGCACGACCTGCAGGCCATGCTCGCCCACGAGGCTTACCGCTCGCGCTACTACTACCTCTACGGCTACAAGACCAACCAGTTCAGCCCCGACAACGTGGAACTGAGCGGTGCCGTGAAAGACGGTGCTTCCAACTCGTATGTCACCGACTACAACACGGAAGGCTATCTGGGACGCTTCCAGTACAACTACGATGAGACCTACTTCGCCAGCGTTTCGTTCCGTCGCGACGCTTCTTCACGCTTCCACAAGGACCACCGCTGGGGAACATTCTGGTCGGCATCGGCCGCATGGCTCATCAACAAGGAGAAGTGGTTCAACGCCGAGTGGGTGGACGAACTGAAGCTGAAGGCTTCCTACGGTGAGCAGGGTAACGACAACATCGGTACCTACCGCTACACCAACTACTACAGCATACAGAGCGCAACGGGCGCCGTCTCGCTGATTCCCGACGCGAAAGGTAACGAAGAGATTTCATGGGAGAAGCAGGGAAACTTCAACATCGGTGTCGACTTCAGCTTCTTCCGCGGACGCCTGAGCGGTACCGTGGAGTACTTCAACCGTAAGACGAAGGACATGCTGGCATGGTTCCCCCTGCCCGCCTCGTTCGGTTACACCGGCTACTACGCCAACATCGGCGACATGGTGAACAAAGGTGTGGAGGTGGAGCTCAACGGCGACATCATCCGCACGAAGGAACTCACATGGTCGGCACGCCTGAACATGACGGCATACAAGAATAAGATCAGCTATCTGCCCGATGAGCGCAAGACATACTGGATCGACGGTGTGCCCGGATACTCGAGCGGCAACTTCTTCTACGGCGAAGGCGAGTCGATGTACACATGGTACATGCCCCGCTATGCCGGCGTAGATCCCGAAACGGGTAAGGCTCTCTACTGGAACGACGTGTACAAGAAGAACGCCGACGGCACCGGATATGAGCTCGACGCCAACGGCCAGCCCATCGTGGAAAGCCAGGAGAAGATCGAGAAGGCCAGTGAAGCCACGCGCCACCTCTGCGGCTCTCCGCTGCCCGATGTCTACGGCGGCTTCGGAACATCGCTCAGCTGGAAAGGCTTCGACTTCTCGATGGACTTCCAGTATCAGCTCGGCGGCAAGGTCTACGACTCCGACTACCAGAGCAGCATGGGCAACCAGCGCGGTCACGCCATGCACGTCGACCTGGAGAAATCGTGGACTCCCGAGAACCCGAACACCGACATCCCACGACTGCAGTTCGCCGACAGCTATGCCAACAGCACGTCAGACCGCTGGCTCGTCAGCGGTTCCTACCTGAAGCTGCAGAACATCACCATCGGCTACACGCTGCCCATGAAGTGGACATCGAAGATCGGCATCAGCAAGATGCGCATCTACGGCGTGGCCGACAACGTGTGGGTATGGTCGAAGCGTCAGGGTCTTGACCCCTCGCGCAGCTTCACCGGCGAGATGACATCAGCCTACTATTCACCCATCCGCACCATTTCCGGCGGTGTCACGCTTACGTTCTAATTCACTACGTTCACAAGTATCAAGTAAAAGAAAGGAAATAAAACATGAAAAGATATTTCAAGTCATTCCTGACGCTTGGCGTTTTCTCGCTGGCCTTGGCCAACTACAGCTGCATTGAAGACGGATTCGACACCCGCGTGGCTACGGAAGAGGAAACGACATCAAGCTCGAAGGCAACAGAAGCCCTGCTCTTTGGTATCCCTGCGCAGATCAACGCTGAGGACGCCGACAACGGACACTATCGCTGGGGCTACGGAGCCATCATGCACATCCGCGACGTGATGACCGGCGACATGCCGATCGTCTACAGCAGCTACGACCATTTCAGCTCGTGGGAGACCAACAAGAACCAGGGTAAGACCTACGCCATCGGGCAGTATATCTGGAACTACTCCTACAAACTCATTCAGACCACCAACGGCGTGATCAACGCCGTGAACGAGGAAACGGCCACCGACGCCCAGCTGGGCATGAAGGCCGCCGGCTATGCCTACCGCGCACTGGCCTATCTCGACTTGGCCCAGATGTTCGAATACCTGCCCACCGACGGCACGACGAGCACCAACGAGGACAAGAACGACGTCAGCGGCCTCACCGTTCCCATCGTCACCAATGAGACAACCGAGGAACAGGTGCGCAACAACCCGCGTGCCACCCGCCAGCAGATGGCCGAATTCATCCTGAGCGACCTCGACAATGCCGAGAAGAACATCAGCAAGCTCACCATCAGCAGCAAGGTGATGCCTCACCTCGATGTCGTCTACGGACTGAAAGCGCGCTACTACATGTGGCTCGCCGACTATGCCAACGCCGAGAAATACGCCCGCCTGGCCATCAATGCCACCAGCGGCAGCGTGATGACCAAGGCCGACTGCCTCGACAAGGCAACGGGCTTCAACACCGATATCAAATGGATGCTCGCCTCCGAACTCACCAGCGAGGATTCCCAAGTGCAGACAGGTATCGTGAACTGGACGGCATGGATGTCGAACGAAGCGCAGTATGGCTATGCCGCAGCAGGCCCGATGAGCATGATCGATGCCAGCATGTACGCACGCATCAGCGACACCGACTTCCGCAAACTCTTGTGGAAGGCTCCCGAGGGCGGTGCCCTGGCAGGCCAGGAAAGCTATCTCGACGAAGCCTTCGGAGCCTCGCTGCCCGAGTATGCATCGCTGAAGTTCCGCCCCGCACAGGGGAACGTTGAAGAGTACCAGGTGGGATCGGCCACCCAGTTCCCGCTGATGCGCGTCGAGGAGATGTACTTCATCGAGGCCGAGGCTGCCGCCCATCAGGATGCAGCGCGCGGACAAGCCCTGCTGGAAAGCTTCATGAAGACCTACCGCGACAGCAAGTACGCCTTCAGCGGAACCGACATCGTGGAAGAAATCGTGTTCCAGAAGCGTGTGGAACTGTGGGGTGAAGGCCTGACCTTCTTCGACATCAAGCGCCTCGACATGCCCGTCACACGCGGATACACAGGCACCAACTTCTACGACACCGCCCGTCTGAACACCACCCGCCGCCCGGCGTGGATGAACCTTGTGATCGTGCAGACCGAGGAGAACAACAACTCGGCCGTGAACCACTTCAACAATCCCGACCCCACCGACTGCTACACACCGTGGAAAGAGTAACCGTGGGCCAAGAGAACAACAGAGAAAATCAAGAACACATCATTAAAGGAAATTATGAATACAGCATTCAAATATAGCTTACTGCTCGTGCTCGCCGTGCTCGGACTCGCTTCGTGCACCAAGGACTACGACTACGAGGCTGCCACGGTTGCCGGTCAGCAGGTATTCTTCAGCAAAGACCTCAAATCTCAGGTGAGTCTCTCCGAGAGCAGCAACACCTTCGACATCAAGATCAACCGCTATGTCACCACCGAGGCCGCTACCATCAACCTGAATGTCAGCGATCCCAGCGGATTGTTTAAGATTCCCACATCCGTCGCCTTTGCGGCCGGTGAAGACTCGAAGAACATCACCGTCGGCTACAATCCCGCCGACTTCACCTACGACGACTTCAAGACCGTCACGATATCCATCGGCGACGAGAGCTACACAACGCCCTACGGACTCTCCACCTACACCTTCCAGGCCGGCGTTCCCTCGCCACTGAAGTTCCTCGGCGAAGGTGAGCTGCAAGACCTCTACTACTTCGGACTGGCAACGACGGTGGAAATCTACCAGAACACGAACACACCCAACGTCTTCAGAATCATGCGTCCCTACGACGGCATCAGCAACGAGACAAGGGGTGAGGATTATGCCGGATCGGAGTTCATCGACATCACCATCCTCAAGCCCGGCGACCAACTGGGCGGACAGACCATCACCGAGGAGAACACCGTGTTCTTCAGCGACACCAACACCGGTTATCACAACACCAACTACGACGCCGACGTGATGCTCTACCACCCGTCAACGGGCTTCAAGAGCACACCGACGCCCGACACTTGGACCAAGAGCCGCGTGGTGGCATATCAGGAGAACGGACTGCCCGGTGAGATCCACCTCGCACCATTCTACTACATGGACGGCATCGGCGGCTGGAACGCCACCGCCGAAGATGCTGCCATCGTCATCCTCTTCCCCGGATACGAGCCGAAAGACTACTCGATCGAATTCACCTACGACGGACGATTCACCTCGACCGACGACGTTGACTTTGCCGAAGGCACCATCACACTGGGTGAAGACGTGGCCAGCGCTCGCTGGTACATCACCAACAGCGCCGACAGCATCGAGAGTGTGTATAAGGGAATACAGGACGGAACCATCGAAGGCAATGTCATCCGCGGCACTTCCACCATCCGACAGCAGCTCACCGATGCTGGTAAGTACTACCTCATCGTCGTAGCTTACGACGCCGACGACAATGAAGTGGCAAGCACATACTTCATGTTCAAGTTCCAGCCCAGCAGCCAGACCGAGGAGACATGGACGCCCGTATATGTCGGAGACTACGTCTACGGAGCCAAGAGCTACGCACAGGATGGCTCCATCTTCTTCGACCAGACCACCACAGCCGAAGGACTGACGCTCTACCAGAGCGACCAAGACGAGAACCACTACCGCATCGCACCGTGGTGCGAGAGCGAGACCGGACTCATCTTCTCCATGAACGATGACGGAACGCTGGTGGTAGAAGACGTCGAGACGGGATTCGTCGACGAAGAATGGGGCATGATCTATGTCACCGACATCAAGACCTACGGCGCTGCCGACATGCCGAGCTACTACGAGAAAGGCGTGTTCTACTTCAACCTGACGTACCATGACTACGACGGTGCATGGGCCTTCGAGCAAGACACCTTCACCCTGACGGGCGAAGCAGCAGCCAAGCTGATGGCCAAGGCTTCTGCCAAGAGCAAGTTCACGCCGAAGAACGGCAATGCCAAGAAAGCTGCTGCCAGAAGGACATTCATCATGACCGGCAGCAACGAGCGTGTGAAGTAATCATCGTTATGTAATCACAACGAAATAACCTTCTCATGTAAACACATTCTTATTTGAGATGAGAGTCCCACCTGACGTTGATGTCACGTGGGACTCATTTTTTTCACGGCCAGCGCAAAGCATCTGCTTATGCCGAAAGCCGCCGGGAATCTTGCCCGAACGGCCGTTCTGAGCGGCCGGAACGGCGATTTCAACTTGCAAGAACGCTCACGTCGGTCAGCAACACAATTTAAATTGCGCTGCAAAACAATTTAAATTGCGCTGCAATATAATTTGAATTGCGCGGCAAAACAATTCGAATTGCACGGCAAGACAATTGATGTTGCATCCCGAGACGACTCCCGAAGCAGAATAAATACACTTTTCAGCCAACAGAAGACAGACGAACAGACATTCGGCCGATGACTGAAATGCAAGAAAAAAGCATGCAAAAACGAATGTCATTCTGACACTTAATATTTATTCTTTCGTCGTTTTTTGATAACCGAAAAGCCAGATTTGTTAAATATTTGCATATTTTTTTGCTAAAATTTCAGTTTTATGGGCAATATTTTGCAGGTTTTAGAAAAAACTCGTATATTTGCAAATCTGAATGCGTACCACCTATCGTTGTGAATAATAATACAAAAAAATAGTTTAATAAGATTTATGAGAAGGAGACTGATTTTTACATTAGCATGCCTATTCCTCTCTCTGGGGATAGCCATGGCTCAGACTACGCTGTCAGGTACCGTCGTCTCTTCAGAAGACGGCGAACCGATCATCGGAGCCTCAGTACTCGTGAAAGGCACACGCCAAGGTGTTGCGACCGACATCGAGGGTAAGTTCTCGCTGACAACCAGTCACAAGAACCCCCAGCTCGTCGTGAGCTACATCGGCATGAAAACAGAAACCGTGAAGGGCGGACAGAACCTGAAGATCACCCTCTACCCCGACGGAGCAGCACAGCAGCTCGACGAGGTGGTGGGGACGGGGATCCAGAAGATGGACAAGCGCCGCTCCCCCGCGGCCACACCGAAGGCGGACGCGAGACAGACAACACG
>ODAI013475525.1_pt1 | contig 16338 bp, 17 predicted proteins | sample 1539321 | NCBI WGS metagenome assembly ODAI01 (sample SAMN02144231, study PRJEB22623) | gut metagenome | biome: sheep rumen | host: Ovis aries | place: New Zealand
CTTCAAGGAGAATAGAATATATAGGTAAATTTTTAGGAGCAAAAGTATACGACGACTATGCACACCATCCAACAGAAATCTATGCAACCGGAAAAGCTATCGTTAAAGAAAAACACAATGAGATATATGCGATTTTTGAACCACATACGTATAGTAGAGTAGCAAATCACAAAACTGATTTTGCAAAAGCTCTTTGTGTATTTAATCACATAATAATTATAGATATTTATGCGGCACGAGAAAAAAACATTTATAATGTAAGTTCCAATGATATTGTTGACCTTCTAATTTGCGAAGGAAAAGACGCAGTGCACATAAATGAATATGAAGATATAAGAGATTATTTAGAAAAGAACGTTAAAGAAAATGATATAATAATTACAATTGGAGCGGGAAACGTCACTAATATTGCACAAAAACTGGTTAAAGAGTCATATGAATAACTATTTATAAAAAGGGGCATCATATTAACTGTAATTTTACTAAAAAAAAGTGTTGACATTGTCAACACTATTAATATGTCAAAATATTATCAAAAATGTTATTCATTATACAAATATCCATTTTCATCTGCTTTAAGTTCTTTTAGTAATTCTTTAAACCATTTAGGCTCTTCTTTTGTGCCACTTATAAAAGCACCCGCACCGGGGCCATCAACTTCTAGTAACCACTTTGCATCTTTTACATTTCTAAAGCCCTTAAGATACGTTAAATCATTTTCATATACATAATTTATAATATCCGATGTATCCGTTTCGACAACTTTCTCGATATTATTTTCATCTTTATCGTACGAATTACGAATAATAATCAATTATAATATATTAGTTTAATTATATACTATTTTTCCATTACAAGTAATAAATTTTTATTTTTAGTAGACTTTCTTTTTAGCGTTTCTATCTCTCTTTTTTCGACTAACTTAAAACCAACTTCATATGCGATTCTAAGCCAATCATCGATCATTTTTATTCTCTTTGTATCTTCTAAGTTCACAATGTGAATTCCATTTGGTTTTGTATAAGCATATAGGTTTTGAATTAGTGGAGATACGAATTTTTTTACAAATTCTTCATAAGTTGGCCACATAATATATGCCTGTGTTGGCTCGTCTGTATATATTTCATAGTTAAAGTAGGGCGGGCTACTAAAAGATAAATCTACTTGCCCAACAAGTGAATCTATAAATTGCTCAGCTCCTTGATTAATAATTTGTGCTCTTGACTCATCTTCACCTAAAACCGTAGAAATCCAATTAGAAAATTGTAATAACCGATAATATAATTCTCTATATGGATCAACCCCTACATATCTATATTTGTAAGGACTAGTTAAAGCTCCTAACATTCTAGAACCGAATCCACATGAATAGTCAAATATAGTTGCATTTTCACAAGGCATATAGTGTTCGAAAATTTTTCTTGCAATCACAGGATTAAAGTTAGTGACTTTCCCACACATCGATGAACTGTAAAAGAAATCTCTTAAATTTGCTTCAGGGCTTTTTTGCGCATAAAAATTCGGATGTTTACCGATATAGTCTAATGCTTGTCTTAAAAGTTTATCATCATATAATATTTCGTTAGGGGAGTATCTACCATTTTTACTTTTTGCTTTATAAATCAAATCATTAAAAAAATATGCAAGGACTTTGCTAATACTTCTATTTTGTATATAAAAATTATCATGATTTAATGGTTGATTACAAAATTGCAGCAAGATTGTTTCTAATTCTTTTTCATCATATTGTATATTTATACTATCTCTAATTATATCTAAATCAACCATTTTATCCTCCCATTCTCAGCTTTATTTTATCTGTAAAACCGATCCCGCCAAATGAAATCTAAGTTTACTCTATTGAATATTGACAGTCAAAGTTTCTTGGCTTTAATTAATGCTAGGTAGTCTTTCTGCCCAGTGTAAGTTCTCGATCCAATTCAACAATGATTTAAAAGAAATATTTTCTGTGCCATTTAAAATTGTTAGACAATAGAATATGTGTTTATCGCATATTCCGTACTCCTTCGGTAATTCATCAAAAATACGTTTTTCTTTATAAAATAGAAATTGTTTTTGCCATCTTATTATCCACAATAATTAAATTTTTATTGTCTAAACAAATAAAATTGCTTCCCATATCTTTCTTTCTGATTATGATTATATCACAATTTAAATACTGATTTACTATATCAAAATTTTGCAATAATAGCCAGCTTTTTCAACAATTATTTTTTCTATAGTTTGTTATTAATTAAGAAAGTGGAACTTTATATTATTTTATTTCTATAACAGTATTTAAATGTTGTTCTCAAGTATTTATATCAAATAATCAACATAAAAAAGAAAACTTTTAGTAAGTTCCCTATATTTAAGTTCGAATTGTTCAAACAAATGCATCAATTGGTGCCTGTGAAGAAGTCGAATAACTTTTCTTACAAGGATCAATAGGTAGTAATACTTACTAACTAATACAAGGATAATACACTTTTAGTGAAATAGAGCAAAAAATGTTTCAAAACATGAAAAACTATGTTAAACTTATAGTAAGAAAGGAGTTGTGTTATGGAAAATCAAAGTAAAAATAATGGGCTATACGTTTTAGTTGGTATATTATGTGTACTAGTATTAATTTTAGGAGGATACATTGTTTATGATAAACTATTATCAAAACCTGTTGAAAACGAAAATACAGCAAATAAAAACCAATCAAATCAAACAAATGAAATTATTAATAAGCAATATCATGTTGGTGATGAGATAACATTTAACAATGAAAAGTGGCATGTAATTTCTGAATCAACTACATCAGATGATTATGTGGTTGTATTAAAAGATCAAGATTTGAATGACTTAAAACAAAAACCTTATTATGAATGTCCAAAAGAAGATGACAATGGCATTAATTGTAGTATGAAAATGTCTAATGATTATGAAAAGTCTGTCGCAAAAAAATATTTTGACAATACATATATCAATGTATTAGGTAAGACTAATCTTAAAGAAGTTAACGGTTACTATATAAGATTAATTACTGTAAATGAATTAAAATCTCTTGGATGTGATTTAAGTAGTAAAAGTTGTATTAATGCTCCAACTTGGTTAACTTCAAATATAGTTAGTTGGACAATGTCATATACTACAAGTACTCCAACAGATGATGCATCTAAAGCCACTGTATATTCATTTGGTTATGATAATTATGCTGGTACTAATGGAATTTATGAAAATGGTGTTGGAAGCACTCTTAATGTTCGACCTGTTATAAATTTATTAAAAAGCAGTATAAAATAAAACATAATTAGGCAAGAACTAGTCGTTCAAGCAAAATTATGTTTTAGGGTTTCAAAAGGAAATTTTCCCTTTGCACACCTATTGGCTCTGCCAATAGAGAAGTGTGTTTTTTATCTATTGGAAATAGAGTTTCCTTTATTTTATTAAAAGTAAATAAAAATGCACAGTATTTTTAAAATATTGTGCATTTTTATATAAAAACGAACTTAAAAAGTTCGAATAATTCAACAATGGTGCGGGTAACAGGACTTGAACCTGCACGGTGTAACCACTAGATCCTAAGTCTAGCGCGTCTGCCAATTCCGCCATACCCGCAAATAAAATGGTGGATCTTGTAGGACTCGAACCTACGACCGCCCGGTTATGAGCCGGATGCTCTAACCAACTGAGCTAAAGATCCATCAAGCTCCTTAATAATAACATAAAATTTACACGGGTGCAATATTTTTTTATTTTTTTGGGCAAAATAATGTTATAATGGGATAGAGGCATAAAGTAGTATGAAGGTAGTTATTGATAAAAGTATAATAAAATTATTGATTATTTTAGTATTAGCATTTGGTTTGAGAGCAGCATTGTTAAACCTTCGATTTGCTCATTTTATTGGATTTAATCCTAATAGAAAAGAGATACTTGTCTATAAAGACGAAGTAGTTGAGGATGGGCCCACGCTATTAAAACCTGTATTTAATGATGACTATTTAAATGGTGTTGTCGATAAATACTTGGTTAAGAACAACTGTAAGTCTTTAGATTATGATGTCTTTGTAACAGAGGAAGAGATAGTTAATCTGTATTTAAACTGTGGAGTAAGAAAAAATGTCATATACGATTATCGCAATAGAAAAACTTTATCAATCAGTGATTTAGTAAACGATAAAAAACAATTTAATGATAAGGTTAATTATCTTTTGAATTTAAAGTATCCTAGGTTTGTAAGTGGCGAAGTAGATATACTCAATTCTATTTACGATATTAACGAAACAGAATTAGAACTATTCTTTACAACTCTAGACTATGGTGAAGTTTCAGTTAAAATAAACAACAATGAAATACCGAATCTCATGAAATACGACATGAAATATGACGATATATATGAAAATGAAATATTTTCACTCGATGCAAGCAAGCCTACTATAGCGTTTAGTTTTGACGATGGACCAAGTACATATGATTTGAAGATAATCGATGCGCTAGTAGATTCCCATGCTACCGCAACATTCTTCCTTGTAGGTAATAGAATAAATAGTTTTAAAGACAGCGTTAATAAAATGATTGAAAACAATATGGAAGTCGGCAACCACTCATATAATCATAAATATATGAAAAAGATGAGTAAATCCCAAGTGGCTGATCAAATCAATAAGACTAATTTAATATATCGTGAATTGACCGGTAGAGACATGACTTTGTTTAGGCCTCCATATGGTGCAATTAATAACTCTACACTAATCGGTCCTGGTGTACCGGCAATCCTTTGGAGTATTGACACATTGGATTGGCAGAGTAGGGATAAGGATAAAGTTTATGAGATAATAATGGAAAATGCCAAAGATGGCGATATTGTTTTAATGCATAGTTTATATGAATCGACACTAGAAGCTGTCGAAATGGCCTTACCAGAATTATATAAAAGAGGATTTCAAGTAGTTTCAGTAGGTGAACTGGCCAAATTGAAAGGTAGAATATTAGTGCCTGGAACAAGCTATTTATCACTAAGAAATCAATAAAAGCTTGACTTAACAATAAAATTTGGATAAAATTATTTTGTCCTTATGGAGTAGTACTCAAGAGGCTGAAGAGGCGCCCCTGCTAAGGGTGTAGGTCGGGAAACTGGCGCGAGAGTTCAAATCTCTCCTACTCCGCCATAAGAAATATACTTCTAAACGAAAGTTTAGGAGTTTTATTTTTAAATAAAATGTGTTATATTATCTAACATGAGATGTGGTGATGGTGTGAAAAAGATCTTAGTCGGCTATGTCAGCGGTGTTCACGGTTTAAGAGGAGACTTAAAAGTAAAATCTCATTTTAGTGATTCTAATAAGGCGTTTTCTATTGGGAATGATATCTTTTTAAACGATGAAGTGCATAAAATTTCAAATTGTAAATTCTATAAGGGATACTACTTGATAACTATCGATAACTTAAAAGATATCAATTTAGTAGAACACTATAAAGGATACGATGTTTATATAGATAGAAATTCACTTAAATTAAAACCAGATGAATACATACTTGAAGACTTAATCGGGTTAACCATTCTTGATAATAATAAGAATCGTGGAGTAGTTAAAGAAATATTGAATAACGGTGTATACAATCTTTTGAATGTTGATTATGACAAACCATATATGATTCCACTAGTCGACATGTATGTTAAAAATGTAAATATTGAGTCTGGTACCATAGAAGTAAACGATATTGAGGGTTTGTTGTTATGAGAATAGATATATTGACTCTTTTTCCAAAAATGTTCGATGGATTTTTAACTGAATCGATTATCAAGCGCGCTATAAATGATGGAATAGTAAATGTAAACGTCATAAACTTTAGAGATTATTCTCCACTAAATAATAAGCAAGTTGATGACACAATTTATGGTGGTGGAGCGGGGATGTTATTGAGATGCGAACCAATATTTGAATGTATCGATAATATTAAAACCGATAAGTCAAAGATCGTTCTTTTGACTCCAGATGGTGTTACATATAAACAAAATATAGCAAAAGAATTCTCTAAAATTGAACATTTAATACTAATCTGTGGGCACTATGAAGGATTTGACGAGAGAATAAGAACACTTGCCGATTACGAAATATCTATAGGAGACTATATATTAACTGGCGGCGAAATACCTGCGATGGCAATTAGTGACTCTATAATTAGATTACTGCCGGGTGTCATTAATGAAAGTAGCTTAGACAGTGAATCTTTTGAAAACAATTTATTGGATTACCCATCTTATACAAAACCCCAAATGTATAGAGGGATGAGTGTTCCAGATGTATTGATAAGTGGAGACCATGCGAAAGTTGACACATGGAGAAAAGAACAAAGGGAAAAGAAAACTAGAGAAAAAAGACCTGACATTGTGGAGTGATATTATGGGATATACGATTTATAAAACTGATAAAAAAATTAAATTTCAAAGAAAGACTAGTTTTAATGAAGGATATACATTTAGAGGTAGACCAGCTATAACCATGTATGAAAAAGGTCTCATTAAAGAAGTATTAATAAAGAAGATAAATAACGCATTTAAGAATATAATGTCGGTGCTTTTAAGTGTTAGAGATGATGATGATGACGATGACGATGAGACAAGAACAAATGAATTAGAGATTAGAATCGAAACTTTAAGAACTCTATTAATTGATAAATATTTTCCATTTATTGGCAATTCCCGTACAAATGCTTACTTGAGCAAGTTAGAAGAAATAGAGGATAAAATATATAGAAAAGAAAATAAAAAATCGAGAAGAAGATGACACGATGTGACATATTACATGTCACATTTTTTTTATACTATCGCCGGTGAGTAAAATGGTATACATCGATATAGTAATTTTAATAAATCTAGTATTCGATTTTACTTTAATAAATTTAGTAGATCTTTTATTAAAGAGAAATTCACAAGTTTATAGACTTCTTTTGGCCGCCATCGTAGGTGAAGCATCCTTAGTTACTCTATTTATAAATTTTTCAAATATAGAGGGATTCATTTTTAAGGTATTATTAGGTACAGGTATGTGCATAGTAGCATTCGGATATAAAAATACTAAATATACACTCATAAATTCTATCTATTTGTATCTATCAGGCATTATTCTGGGTGGATTTATGACTTATATCTATAATGAGTTTAAAATCAACAGGGATTATTCCATAAAATACATTATAGTACTTATTTTAGGTCTTGTATTTATATTTATATACTATAAAAGTATAATAAGATTTAAAGTCGATTACAGAAATAGGTATAAAGTAGAAATAGATTATAGTGGTATTCATTATGAAGGTATCGGTTTTTTAGATAGTGGCAACAAACTCATAAGTCCTTATAGTGGTAAACCAATTATACTTGTCGAAAAAGAGTATATATCGCTACACAGACTTAAAATTATTCCTATTCCATACAGTGCCTTAAATTATACTGGGATTATAAATTGCTTTAAACCTGACAATGTAGTCATTAATGGAAAACATATAGATGATATTTTAATCGGTCTTAGCGATAAAAGTTTTAACATAGAAGGAGTCAGTATTTTACTTAATGCTAAAGTGGAGGGAATATGAAATTTATAAAATGGTTAATAGCACTCTTTAAAGAAAAAAGTAGTAACTGTTTCTTTGTGGGAAGTAGCGATGCACTCCCACCACCTTTGACAAATGAAGAAGAGTTAGAATTGTTGATAAAATGTAAACAAGGCGACATGGAAGCGAGAAACATTTTAATAGAGCACAATCTAAGGTTGGTCGTATTTCTTGCCAAAAAGTTTGACGGCACAGGTTACGATTTAGAAGATTTAGTCAGTATTGGATCTCTTGGGCTAATCAAAGGAATAATGACCTATAAGATAGATAAAAATATTAAACTGGCCACATATGCTTCTAGGTGTGTGAATAACGAAATCTTAATGTTCATAAGAAAAAATAAAAATCGAAAGACAGAGGTGAGTTTTGAAGATGCATTGAATTATGATGCTGAGGGGAACGAACTACATTTAGAAGATATAATGGGTACATCCACCGAAGTAGTACATGAAGAAACACAATTAAAGTTTGATAAAAAAGAACTTTCAGAACGACTAATGGAGTTACCTAGTAGAGATAGAGAAATAATGGAATTGAGATATGGATTAAATAATAAAGAAGAGTATACCCAAAAAGAAGTGGCTGAAATGTTAGGGATTAGCCAATCATATATCTCACGCATAGAGAAGAAAGTAATCAAAAAATTGAGAAGTGTTATGAATATTAATGTTTAAAAATTAAAATAATCCCCATTACTAATACGTAAGGGGATTTAATATGGCAAAATTTAAAGTAGATATAACAGGGTTAGATACTAATAATATAAAAGTATTATCAAATGAAGAGATGAATGAACTCTTTATTCGGATGAAAAAAGGGGATAATGACGCAAAAGAGAAATTGATCAATGGTAACTTAAAGCTTGTTTTAAGCATCATATCCAAGTTTAGACATAAATCAATTGATATGAATGATATGTTTCAAGTCGGATGTGTAGGCCTAATCAAAGCGGTTGATAATTTTGACTTATCTTATGGAGTTATGTTTTCGACATACGCTGTTCCACTAATTATAGGGGAAGTAAAAAGGTTGATAAGATCTAATAATAGTATTAGAGTCGCTAGAAGCATTAGAGATTTAGCATTTAGAATACTCAGTTTTAAGGAGGAATATTCAATAATTTATGGTATAGAACCGACAAATGAAGTAATCTCTAGAGAATTAAAGATAGAACCTTATGAAATCAAATTAGCCCTAGATTCTATGGTAGAACCACTAAGCATATATGAACCAATTTATAATGATGGAGGAGATACTATTTATTTATTGGACCAAATAAGTGATCCAAAAGAAAAGAAAATCGATAAAGATATGCTCATTGCTCTCGATAATGCACTTAAAAAAATAAATCAGAGGGAACGAGAAATATTGATAGAAAGATACATAGTGGGGAAGACACAAAGTGAAGTTGCTGCCTTACATAATGTCAGTCAGGCTCAAATCTCTAGGTTAGAAAAAAGTGCCATAAAAAACATGAAAAGACTATTGGAATAATATAATTGATTAGGTGGTAATATGAAAATGAGTGAACTCCAAGCAAAAGACGTGGTAAATATATTCGATGGTAAACGAATTGGAAGAATAAGTGATATCGTAGTTAGTGAAACTGGAGAAATAATGTATTTAGTAATAGAACCTGTAAAAATGTTAAAAAGATATACTTCTTTTGCTAGCGAAACGAGCATTAAGTTCAATCAAATAGTTAAATTTGGCTCAGACGTTATACTTGTCGATTTAAAAAAATAATAGTATAATTTTTTTAGGTGGACTTAATGAATAAAAAAATATTGATAATGACAATTGTCTTTTTATTGTTAGACCAGACAAGTAAAATTATTATAGATAGTACTCTTAAATTATATGAAACGGTTACAGTTATTAAAGGCCTCTTTTACATATCTAGAGTTAATAACACTGGAGCAGCATTCAGCATATTAGAAGGAAAAACTTTTCTATTGGTTATAGTTAGTCTGATTGCAATTTTAGTTCTAATAAAATACATGAATGAATTTAAAAAAACACGACTCGGAAATATATCATTTAGCATGTTATTATCTGGTATTTTTGGCAATTTAATCGATAGAGTATTTCTAGGGTCAGTTCGAGACTTTTTAAAGTTTAACATCTTTGGATATGAATTTCCAATCTTTAATGTAGCAGACATTTTAATAGTCATAGGAGTTATACTTCTAGCGATATGTATTTTTAGAGGTGATGACAAAAATGAAAATATCAGTAAGTGATTTAGAAGAGCCAGTAAGACTAGATAAGTTTTTGAGTAGCAATACAGACTATTCGAGAAACAAAATCGAGCAGATGATTGACGAAGAATTAATCAAAGTAAATGGTAAATGCGAAAGGTCGAGTTTTAAAGTATACAATGGAATGGAAATAGATATACCAGATGATTATGAAACAAGTACAGATTTAATTGGAGAAGATATCGATTTAAACATTCTCTATGAAGATGACTATATCATAGTCGTCAATAAACCATCTGGAATGGTGGTACATCCTGGAGCAGGGAATGCTAATCACACATTAGTAAATGCAATACTAGGACATACTAAGTCATTATCAAGCATAAATGGTGAATTTAGGCCTGGAATAGTACATAGAATTGATAAAGATACAAGTGGAGTACTACTGATTGCTAAAACTGATAAAGTTCATGAAATACTTGCAGAAGGATTTAAAAACAAAACTATTAAAAGAGTATATGTCGCACTATTAAAAGGAGAAGTACCATCCTCGAGCGCAACAATAGATGCACCTATTGGAAGAGATAAACATGATAGAAAGAAGATGTGCGTTACTAAAGAAAACTCTAAGGAAGCCATCTCTCATATGAAAGTTCTAAAAAGATATAAAGGATATACATTAGTTGAGTTTAGACTTGAAACAGGTAGGACTCATCAAATAAGGGTACATGCTAAATATATTGGATATCCAGTATATAACGATCCAGTTTATACAAATGATAAAACTACTCCTTTTGGTCAATTCCTACATGCCAAAAGTTTAGAATTTACTCATCCAATCACACATGAGAATATGTATTTTGAAAGTGAATTACCTGATGAATTTAATGACTTTCTAAATACACTAGAAGAAACTAAGTAGACTGGATTTTTTAGTTTAAATGTGTTATATTGTATTTGTCAGGGAAATCCTGAATATAATAAAAAAGGGAACATTCAGTTTGAAGTATTGAATGCCTACCTTATAATTTAAGACAGACATTTAATTTCTTACGAAATTAAGTGTCATTTTTTTATTACCAAAACCAAAATGGTAATGAGTAGTAAAATGAGTGATGCATAGCGAAGTAACTTAATGTTGTATTCACGTTTGTTCATTCCTCAAACCTCCTCTCTAATAATGAGATTCGGTAGACACCCAATAACTAAATGTTCCTGATTAGTTAATCTAACATATTGAACTTACTAAGTAAAACCGTGCAATAAAAAAGTGATGAACCCATCACTTTTATTGTCTTTGATTATTTCCACCAAAAGGCCAACCTGCACCAATTATTAGTAGACTGGATTTTTTAGTTTAAATATGTTATACTGTGCTTGTCAGGGGAATCCTGAATATAATAAAAAAGGGAACATTCAGTTCGATATGCCGAATGTCTACCCAAAAATTGGATGGACATTTAAGCCTTATGGCTTAAGTGTCATTTTTTTATTACAACTATAATCATTAATAGAAGGAATAAAATTATGGCAAGTAAGATTAAAATCCTACAAACGTATTCACGCTTTTTCACCATATCACCTCCTTCCTATTAGGATAGAGGTAGACACCCGGCAACTAAATGTTCCTGATTAGTTAATCTAACATATTGAACTTACTAAGTCAAACCATGCAATAAAAAAGTGATGAACCCATCACTTTTATCGTCTTTGATTATTTCCACCAAAAGACCAACCTGCGCCAATTATTATGACAAGTAAAATGAATAATACTATCCAAAGAGCTGCTCCAAAACCAAAGCCTCCTTGAGTATATCCAACAAAACCGTTATTACAATATGGAGCCTGATAATTAGATCCATATCCATTATTATAACCGTAATAATACATAATATACCTCCTAACTCTTACTATATTTTATGGTTAGCCTTTAAATCTTGTGATTGCTTTGACAAAGAATATAAAATATCATATAATCAAAGGGTAGAAATGGGAGATTACTATGACTTTATATGAAGATTTAAAATGGCGTGGACTTATTAAAGATGTAAGTAGCCCTGAAATAGAGAAACTACTAAATGAAGGAAAAGTTACTTTCTATTGGGGAACTGATCCAACTGCTGATTCTCTACATATTGGACACTATTCGTCTTTAGTTACAGCTAAAAGACTAGCAGCCGCTGGCCATAAACCAGTTTTACTAATCGGTGGAGCAACAGGATTAATCGGAGATCCAAGGCCAAGTGGTGAAAGAGAAATCATTTCAAAAGAAACTTTAGATAAGTATTTCGAAGGTATTAAAAAACAAGTAACTAATTTATTTGATGGAAATATTGAATTAGTAAATAACTATGACTGGATGAAAGATTACACATTTTTAGACTTCTTAAGGGATATCGGTAAACATATAAATATTAATTATATGTTAAATAAAGATATCATCAACAGAAGACTTGATAGCGGTATTACTTATGCAGAGTTTTCTTATACATTAATCCAAGGATACGATTATTTACATCTATTTAGAGAGAAAGGTGTTACACTTCAAGCTGCTGGTTCCGACCAATGGGGTAATATTACTACTGGTATCGAGTTAATACGTAAAGTTGAAGGTAAAGAAGCATATGGATTTACTATGCCACTCATTTTAGATGCAACTGGTAAAAAAATAGGTAAGAGTGAAGGAAATGCTTTATGGATAGATAAAGAAAAGACTAGCCCATATAAGATATATCAATATTTCATTAATACTGATGACTCGCTAGTTATCCATTACTTAAAAGTATTTACATTCTTATCAAAAGATAAAATCGAAGAATTAGAGGAAAGTGTAAAAACAGAACCAGAAAAACGTCTAGCACAGAAAGCACTTGCTTATGAAGTAGTTAAGGATTTACATGGAATAGAAGAAGCAGAGAACGCTCGCAAGATGAGTGAAGATATATTTAGTGGAGCATCACTTGAAAATATGCCAGTAATCACATCTAGTTTAAGTATAGGTACTGATATATTGAGTTTGCTTGTGGATTGTGGCATCGCGCCTTCTAAAAGTGAAGCAAGAAGATTAGTTATTCAAGGTGGAATAAGCATAGATAGTGAAAAAATTACTGATCCAGCATTCACGATAAATAAGGACGAAGTAGTCGTACAAAAGGGTAAAAAGAGCTTTAATAAGGTAACACTTAAGAAATGATTATTTGTATAGTAGGACCAACAGGTGTTGGGAAAACTAGACTTAGTGAAGAACTAGCTCTTAAATACGATGCTATAGTAGTAAATACTGATGCGATGCAAATTTATAGAGAACTAGATATCGGAACTGCTAAAATCAAAGAAGAAGAAAAGAAAGTAAAAGAGCACTTTTTATTCGATATAAAAAACCCTAATGAAGAATACAGTGTCTATGATTATCAAAAAGATGTAAGAAAAATACTCGATGATAATAAAAATAGAAATATTGTCTTGGTTGGTGGAACTGGTCTATATTTAAAAGCAGGTCTTTTTAAATATGAGTTTGACGATTTCCCAACAAAAAATGAATACGACGGATATACAAATGAAGAGTTGTATGAGATGCTTCAAAATACCGGTTTTTCTGGAGAAATACATGTAAATAACAGAAGAAGGCTAATAAGTAAATTAAATTTTCCTATCAATTCTGGACTTAAAGATGAACTTTTATATAGCGATGTGTACTTTATAGGGCTCACTGCGCCTAAAGAAGTACTCTATGAAAAGATAAATAGCAGAGTAGATAAGATGGTAGAAGAGGGCTTATTCGATGAGGTTAGAAGAGTATACGATAAATACGGTAAAGTAAGAGTCTTAAATAGAGGCATCGATTATAAAGAAGTTATCGCATATTTTGAAGGAAAGATGACTTACGAAGAAACACTTAGATTGATGAAACAACTCAGTAGAAAGTATGCCAAAAGACAATATACTTGGTTCAACCATCAAATGGATATAAAGTGGTTCGAAACAGATTATGATAACTTCGATAAGACAATAGAAGAAGTAGAGAAGTATATAGAAGAATAAAAAAAGTAGGGGTGGTATGGATGCCTAATGTAATATGGACTCAATCAGAAAAACAAATACGTGACAATACTGCGAAAGATTTTTTGGAAATATTACCTAGCAAGGGTTTAACATATAGAGATAATCAATATACATATGCCAGAGCCATTCTTGAAGCTATATTAAATAATAATATACTTTTAATAGAAGCAGGTGTAGGTACTGGAAAAAGTATTGGATATTTGGTTCCTATATTTGAAACTTTAAATGGGAAATCCTCTGTAAAGAGTATATTGATATCGACTTCTTCTAGAGCTCTTCAAAAGCAATTACAAGAAGATATAAAAAAAGTATCAGAAATGTTGGAAATTAGCAACATGCCTGTAGTTGTTTCGAAAGGCATAGGAAACTATGCATGCTTCAAGAAATTAGTTGATCTTATAAGAAAAGTTCGAGAGAAAAAAAGTGAAGCTATTAACGATGTTACAGCACTTCAAGAGATGCGAACAATTTTATCAAAGTCAGACTCATATGAAATTGATGTCTTAAACACTAAAATTAAAAATCCATTTTGGAATAAAATTGCGCTAACCTCCACCAGTCAGTGTGATAGCAACAAGTGTCCATATTATCAGGCCTGCAAATTTATAGAAGAGCAAGCTAAACTTAGATCGCCTGGTCCCAAAATAATTATTACAAATCATGCTAAACTTACTACATTAATAAAAGATGGCACACTGGATGAAGTCGGCACAGTGGTTATAGATGAAGCCCACGATTTGCCTCAACAAATGAAGTTGGCTTTGACTAGAACTATTAGTTTAAGTGAACTCGATGATGTAATATATAGAGGTTTTGCTTCATCTAAAATTTTTATGTTGCTACCAAATGATGAAGAAGAACTACAGAGATTACGAAGTGAATTAATGCTTAAATTTGAATCATTTAAAACGAAATTGAAAAGTAATTCACATAATATTTCAAAAAAAGTCATAGCTAGAGGAAACATTAAAGAGGAGAATTTAGCAAATAAAGATATAAACACGGGTGGCGAATATTTAAACTCAACTATATGTGATTTAGCAAAATGCTTTAGTGAGTTAGTTAATTTTATATCTATGATTAAAAAAAAGTATAGACAGGAGATCAGTGAGTTAGAAAAAGATTTCAACTATTTAGAATCCTGCTATGAAGTATTAATGGATATGCAAAAAGGTGATGAAAGCGCTAATATTTATTGGCTTACCAAAAATGAACAAACTGCGCACCAAAAAGCATCTTCGACTTCTAGTATATTAGATTTTAGTATAGCATATAAACCTAAAACAGTGGATAATTTGTTTAGGAGGCTTAATAAAAACAGAGCTGTTGTATACACATCTGGAACACTTGCGCCATATGAATCGCTTATATCTGAAATGGGAGAAGTGCCCAGTAGTAGATTGAGACAATCTCAACCAATTCCTACTACATATCCTTTTAACGATTGCCTATTCTATTACGATCCAGAAATGCCACAATATGACGATCCGCAACACGAAAAATATATTAATGCAATGGCAATTAAAGTTAGAGATTTAATCATTGCAACGAACGGTAAAGCATTGGTATTATTTACTTCAAAGGAAGAAATGAAGGAAGTATATGAAAAAGTTAACGAATTAGGTATGCCAGAAGGGTTAGATTTAATGTTACAGGATGATGCAAATACTGCCGATTGCATAAATAAGTTTAAATCGAATATCAACTCTTGTCTTTTCGCAACTGGAGCATTTTGGCAAGGAGTTGATTTCGAAGGAATCACGCTAAGCAATCTAATAATAACACGTTTACCTTTCCCAGTTAAAGATGCAGAGATAAGATATAAAATAAATATGATAAATAAAAAAGAAAAGCTTTCTAAAGGCGAAAAGAAAAGAATGCTAAATATTATGAATTACAATAGAATGCTTTTGCAATTTAGGCAAGGCGTTGGTAGAGGAAAGAGAAATGAATCGGATCATGTATTATTTTCTTGCCTTGATTCGCGATTCGCAAAATATAAAAGCAGAATATCTCAATATTTGCCTACAGACTTAAATTACACAACTTCCATGGAGGATGTAGTTGAATATTCTAATAATTATATTCTCAATAGCGAAAAAAAATTGGCTTAAGCCAATTATATAAATATTAGTACTACAAGTCCTAATATTACTAAATATATCGAGAACTTTGCAAGTTCTCCTTTTTTTACTTTATCGAAGAACCATAGGGACGCAAAATAAGTCATTACGCCACTTGCAATAAATCCTATCACATAAGGAATAATAGCACTTGTAGATATACTCATCAAATCTTTAATAGAAAGCATAAATGAACCAATCGAAACTGGTAAATAAAGCATGAACGCATACTTTAGAGCTGAATCTCTAGAAAGCTTCATGAGTAAGCAGCCAACTAATACAGCGCCACTTCTACTTATTCCCGGCATAAGTGCCGCAACTTGGAATAATCCAATAATTAGTGC
>ODAI012371739.1_pt1 | contig 16337 bp, 16 predicted proteins | sample 1539321 | NCBI WGS metagenome assembly ODAI01 (sample SAMN02144231, study PRJEB22623) | gut metagenome | biome: sheep rumen | host: Ovis aries | place: New Zealand
AAATGTCAAGTAAACCTGTGGTATATTTTTCTGTAAAGTTTCTGCGCTTTAAGATCTGTACCGCAAAGCCGCAAACCCCCGGATCTGATCCAGGGTTTTACGGCTTTATATTTCTATTGCACGCCAGATATGTGTAGATATCATTAATAAACATCATGTCTCCTCAAAACTGTATCCTATTTTCTTAAACAAAGCCTTATAAGTATTACAAATGATATATACCTCTTTGCTGCCCACAGATATCACTTTTGGGAATCGCAGCAAAGCATAATCTTGACAATTAATGCCGTTTTTGATATAATACTTATATTATTTGCTGTTTTTCGCCTGTGCGGGCATTAAGACAGCTCAATTCACAAGAAAAGGAGAGATCAAGCCATTAACAATTTATTGAAAATTGCAGCATCTGCGCTGCTCATGTTCATCATTGCCATGTCCTCTGCAAGCTGTTCCTCGGCAAATAAGCCAGCGGAGGAAACCGCTGTTACCACCGTCGTTTCAGAAACAGCTTCGGCAGACACAATTACCACAACGTCTACAGAAACCAGAACGACCACCACAAAAAAAATCACCACCACTAAAAAAACTACCACCACCAAAAAAACTACCACCACCAAAAAAACTACCACCACAAAGACTACTACTGCTACACAAACCACCGCTGCCGCAAGTAACATACCAAGCAGAATGAAGTATTACGGCTATGCGGAGAACGTCAAGAGGACAGATGTGTTCCATATGAGCCATTCCACCGACCTGTTTGAAGTCACCGATGACAGCAACTGGTACTTCTTCGATCTTGGCAATAGTACGGCATCCGGGCGGACACGTTTCGGCAAGATCTGCTATCACACAGGCTATGCCTGCTCCATGAGGGCGGATATTGTTGAAGGGCGGTATCTGAGAGTCACCGCCGCTCCCACATTAATGGAGGGAGTGAAATGTGAGGACATATGGATCGACTTTGAGGAATCCAGTGAATCTCCTTTCTTTGAGGTTACTGATTATGGCAACGGCACCAAGCGTCTCCTGGCTGACCTCTACGATGACTCCTATCTGAATGGTTTCTACCGCATTAGAGCACTCTTCAATAACGACATGACAACAGATGTCTATCTCTATGTCAACTGTGCCAGCGATGACCCAGAGGATTATGAATTCTATACTTGTAACGGTGAGAAGCATTACTTCTACGAGAACTTTGATCCAATGTCCCGCAATGCAATGATAAACGAACTCATTGAGAGCGAGGGTATCACGCCTGAAAATGCGCTGACGGCAAGCAATCACTACCCGTATTGTGCGCCCCTGGACAATGATGACTCCCAATACTGGATAAACTTGTCCCATGAGATTCTCCGTGGCTACGAGAATACGACACTCTCCAGAAAGGCACTCATCCTGCACGAGTGGATGACCTCCAACCTGAAATACGATTACTACAAGGCAAACGTGCTGCGTCTTTCCCGCTACTATAAATATGACGAGGCTGGCAATCTGATCGTTGACCCGTCCCAGTATGTCTCCCAGAATTACACAGGTGTCTGCCTTGACTTCTCCTCCATCTATGCTATCATGTGCCGTGAAAACGAAATTCCCTGCGTCGTTCTCAGCAATGATGAACACGCATGGAACGCACTTTACTTTGGCTCCTACGGCCACTGGATCGAAGCTGATCTGACCGTAGATGTCAACCGTGTTGTCAATGGCGAAGACATGACACAGGTCGAAGGCGATATGCTCTACAACTACAGCGGCTTCCTCACCTATAAAGTCAACAACTCTATACCTGATACGGCAACCATGTTCTGCTGGTAAAGCCCTATATACCTGAATCCAAAAGCACATTTCCAGAACGGGAATGTGCTTTTTTTGCATCAGCCTGATGCAAACAGTCATTCATTGCATTGACTTTTGTTTCCTTATGCTGTATACTGATATTATAGTATTCTATAACAGAAATGAGGTAACTCTATGTCAGCTGATGAAAAAAAGAAGCTCGTTACTCAGGACGATATAATGAAACTGCTGGACAGCTGCTATGAAAAATGCCGTAACGGTATCCCTAAAGTCAGCCCAAAGGTCGAGGATATGGCTGAGGATTACCTGAAAAAACACAGCTCCAAAGATGCTGCCTGCAAAGCTATGATACGCAATCAGATCGCTAAATGCACCACATCCGGCTTTCTCACAGGCTTCGGCGGACTTATTACCCTGCCTGTTTCGATACCTGCAAATGTGGGAAGCGTTATATACATTCAGATGAGAATGATAGCCTGTACAGCTTATCTTTCTGGCTATGAACTTGACTGCGACCAGACACAGACTTTTATCTACGCTTGTCTCGCCGGTGTCAGCGTGAACCAGCTCATAAAAGCTGCCGGTGTTAAATTCGGCATCAAATTTGCCAACAGCATGATTAAAAAAATCCCCGGCAAGGTCCTCACTAAGATCAACCAGAAAGTCGGTTTCAGATTCCTCACCAAATTCGGCACTAAGGGTATCGTTAATCTTGGCAAGCTGGTGCCGGGAGTCGGTGCTGTAATAGGCGGCGGTCTGGATTTCGCTGAGACAAAGGTCATATCAAAAAGAGCTTACAAATGGTTCATGGAAGGTGATTTCAGCTCCTCCTCCAAAGATGAGGATATTATTGAGGTTGAACCAGATGATCTGGAAGAATGATCACATCTATACCTGCTGCTATTCCTCTCCGTTAGGAAATATAACCCTTGCCGGCAACGGTTCTGCTCTTACCGGTCTTTGGTTTGAAGGTCAAAGATTTTTCGGCAGCACTCTCAGCAAAAACACTATTCCTTCCGGCAGGCAGCTTTTCAGTCAGACTATCCGCTGGCTGGATATCTATTTCAGCGGAAATGCTCCTGATTTTCTGCCGTCTGTCAGTATTTTCACAACCCCATTCCGTAAAATGGTCTGCGAAATAATGCTGACGATCCCCTTCGGTCAAACTATGACTTATGGTGAAATTGCTGCTGAAATTGCTGAAATAAAAGGAATAAAGCATATGTCTGCTCAGGCTGTGGGCGGTGCTGTCAGTCATAATCCCATTTCTATAATTATTCCATGTCATCGTGTCATCGGCTCCGGCGGAAAACTGACAGGCTATGCCGCCGGTCCTGACAAAAAAATCAGCCTTCTTAAACTGGAAGGAATATCGCTCTGAACAATATATATCCACCTGAAAGATAATACCGGATATCCTTCTGTGAAAAAGAAAAAGCCATAGTCTCAACAGAGCTATGGCTTTCGTATTTACTGATATCAATAATCCTTTTTGCGGCCGCATCTGGAGCATTTCTTAATTATAACTCCTTTGAATTCTCCTCCGCAATACTGACACCTGCCAAATATTCTGAAATTAGCAGCATTTGGGTGAGGCATACCCGGCTGCGGCTGCTGATTCTGAGGTTGAGGTGCCGGTTGAGGTGCTGGCTGCGGCTGACTGCGCTGAGGCTGAGGTGCTGGCTGCGGCTGACTGCGCTGCGGCTGAGGAACTGGCTGCGGCTTAGGTGCCGGCTGCTGTCCTCCGCTTAACTCTTTCTGCACCTGCGGAAACAGTCTCAGTGTAATGTTCTGGAATCCGGCATAATTTGAAAGCCAGAGCATTGCCATGAAAAGAAGAAACGCATCTTCACACATCGTATCAGCTATAGATGAGTTTCTTTCCAGGTCATTGATCAGCACATTCTGAAGCTGAGGTCCATATGTACTTCCTGTTCCAAGAGTATTATAAAAGCAGAGCATTGTGTCATACAGCACGATGAAATCCGGGTCGTAGGATATTGCATTGTCATCATAATAATCTGACAGAAGATTTATCTCTGATTCCACCATGTCAAGGAATGCAGCACCGCTTTTCTCGTTCTTATCCATAAGACTTACTACAGGATTGAACTGACGGTATTTCTTGGCAATTGCTTCTGCTACAGTAACCCTGAGCAGATATATTACTGAGAAAAATGTGGTATTCGGATCAGTACCGATATTTGTCTTGATAGCACTTTCATTTTTCAGGGTAAACTGACAAGCCATTCTTGAAAAATTGTTAAGGGTCTCATTGTCAAGCCATCCAGCCATTATATCATATCCTTTCGTTTTTAAGGCAGGACCTTAAATTTATTCCGCATCGGCGGAGAATAAAATTATCCACATATAATAATAACACTATTTTGAAATAATTTCAATCCCTAACAGAAAAATAAATGTTAATATATATTTAATAAGTTTCTATTTTTGTATTTCAGTCCAGTATCACATCAAACCCTCCAGCTGACCTTTAAACTGCCCGTACATATATAATGTTCCAAGCACTACCAGCGGCAGCTTATTCGCCCTTGCATAGCCAACTGCTGCTTTGACACCTTCGCCGAAGTCTTCAAACCACTCCGCTTTTATACCGGCTGCCCCAAGAGCTTCTGCCAGCTTTTTGCTGTCCAGTGAACGTGGATTTTCAGGCTTGACTGTGAATGCCATATCTGTGATATCTCTCAGCATTTCGCCGTATTCTTCATATTTTTTGTCTGCCATAACACCCATGAGCAATACTGCTTTTTTCCCCGGAAAATACCTTCGTATACTGTCAGCAGCCTGTGCCATTCCGTGTGGATTGTGAGCGCCGTCATAAATCACAGCCGGCTCTTTATTTCTGCTTAACAGCTCAAATCTTGCCGGCAGCACAGCATTCTTCATTCCTTCTTTTACTGCCTCAGCTCCAATGGATATTCCATAGCTTTCCAGTATCTCAACTGCCGCAAGTACATTTTCTGCATTTATCAGCTGATAACTTCCCAGCATACCCAGCTTAAGCTCTCCGTATTTCCTGTGAGTTAAAACTGTGCCGGAAAGTTTATACTCCTCTCCGGTTATATTTCCCCTTTTGCATATCGTCAAGGGCGCTTTCATTTCTTCTGCCTTTAGTTTTATAACCTCCAGCGCAGATATATCATCACCGCAGAAAAGTACAGGTCTGCCAGGTTTTATTATACCGGCTTTATGCGCTGCGATCTCCGGTACCGTATCTCCCAGAAATGCTGAATGATCAAGAGCTGCATTTGTTATCACTGACAGCAGCGGTGAAGAAATTATATTTGTGGAGTCTGTATCTCCGCCCATTCCGCATTCAACTATCGCTGTCTCACATTTTTCCATTTCAAACATAAGATATGCACAGGCTGTCATAAGCTCAAACTCTGTGGGTTTATCGTCCATTGCCTCAGCCTCGGCAGCCACCTCAGTCATTATCTCTGCAAACCTTTCAGGTGATATTCTTTTTCCGCTGACCTGAAAACTGTCTGTGACTCCAGTCAGCGCCGGTGAAGAAAAACTGCCCGTACATATTCCAGCTGCGGTAAGTATTGCGCTCAGCATCGCTCCGAACGAGCCCTTCCCGTTGGTGCCCGTAAGATGTATTATCCTGACTTTTTCCTGGGGCTGTCCCAGTCTTCGGCAAAGCTCCGTTATACGCTCCATTCCAAGCTTTATTCCCCGGGCTGATGCTTCTTTCAGATATTTTTCTGCTTCTGTGTAATTCATGCCTTTTTCCTTTCTGCCAGCGGTCAGCGCTGGCTGCTTGTAATACAAGCCTTATGGAGTTTATTGAAAATCCGATCATACTTCTTCGATCTTCTAAGCTTAATACCTTGATATCTCCTGTCAGCTTTATTAATTCTGAATTGCAAATTATTGATCATTTATTAATTATAATTCCTGATTTGCTGACTGTCAAGCGGTGATAAACTTCTGCTATATATTTTTCTAATAATTTCCTGCATTTATTCAAATTCACTATTGAAAAATATTGCATAATATAGTATAATAAGTATATATAGCTTTTTGAAAAAACTCTGAAAGGTGATTTATTTTGGATAAAAATATTCTTATCGGTAAAAAACATATCCACTTTATCGGTATCGGCGGCAGCGGTATGTACCCACTCGCTCAGATCCTCCACGGTCAGGGATATTACCTCACCGGCTCCGATAATAACGAGACCGAAACCCTCGATGCTGTAAGAAATATGGGTATCCCGGTTTTCATCGGTCAGCGTGCCGAAAATATCGAAGGTGCTGATCTGATCGTCCACACCGCTGCTATTATGGCTGATAACCCTGAGCTTATGGCTGCAAGAGCCAGCGGAGTTCCCGTTCTCGAACGTGCTGACCTGCTGGGTATAGTCACAAGCTGGGACAGCAATGCGATCTGCGTTTCCGGTACCCACGGCAAAACTTCTACCACCTCAATGATCACTCAGATCCTCTTCACCGCCGGCATCGACCTTTCTGCTTACATCGGCGGAAAACTCCCCTGTATCGGCGGCAGCGGAATCGCCGGAAAAAGCGATATCCTGGTATGTGAATCCTGTGAGTTTGAAGACCACTTCCTCAAATTCTTCCCCGATATCTCTGTTATCCTTAACATTGATGCCGACCACCTGGACTACTTCGGAACCCTCGATAATATCATCAGGTCATTCAGAAAATTCAACGAGAATACCTCTAAGTGCATTATCATCAACGGCTCCGACCAGAATTCTATGAAGTCCCTGGAAGGTATCTCCGGCAAGGAGATCATCACCTTCGGCAGCGACAGCTCCTGTGACTATTATCCGGAAAATATCGTTCACGAAAATGGTCTCCTCACCACCTATGATGCTATGTTCAGGGGCGAAAAACTCGGAACCGTTACCCTTCACGTTGCCGGTATCCATAATGTCCTCAACTCACTGGCTGCTATCGCTGCAGCAAGATATGTCGGCACCGATTTCAGGTTTATCCAGAAGGGTCTTGATGAGTTCAGAGGCGCTAAAAGGCGCTTTGAAAAGCTTGGCTTTGAGAAAGGTATTACCGTTGTCGATGACTACGCTCACCACCCGACTGAACTGGAAGCTACCCTCAATGCCGCTATGGAAATGAACTTCCGCAAGGTATGGGCTGTTTTCCAGCCCTTCACCTACAGCAGAACCAGCTTGCTCCTCGATGATTTCGCAAGAGTTCTGCAAATTCCTGACTACACTGTTCTGACTGACATCATGGGCAGCCGTGAAAAAAATACTTACGGCATCTTCACTCGTCATCTCGCTGAAAAAATCCCAGGCTGCATCTGGTTCCCCCAGGACGAAAATGCTGAATGGGATGACGAAAGAAAATATTCCAATTTTTCACAGATCTGCGATCATATCTGTGAAAACGCTCAGGAGGGCGATCTGGTCATTACCCTCGGCTGCGGCGATGCCTATAAGATCGCTAAAATGATTCTGAAAAAGCTGGCAGAATCTTAATATCATCAATCCTCAGACATCTCCGGTGCTGATGCGGCTTCAACTTGAACCAGTAACTAAAACCCGTTTTTTATAAAAAAGTATATGAGAGTTAGGTTATCAGAGCTATTCGCCCACAGCTCCTTGTCCTACAGATATTCCAGCTTACTATTCATTCTGTATAAATACAATCCCCCCAGATCAGGAGGCTATCTATGTTAAACGAAAAAGAAATTGCTGTTTTTAATTATATAAAAGGCAGACTTAGCGACGGTATTTGTCCGTCCGTAAGAGAAATCATGAAGGCCATGGATTTTGGCTCTACCTCAACCGCTTTCAGATATATCAACAGACTGGTCGATGAAGGTATGCTCGAAAAAGAAGGCAACCTCAACCGCTGCCTTCGTCTCCCTAACAGCGGCACCATGCAGATCCCTGTCATGGGTACCGTTACAGCCGGTCAGCCTATTACTGCCTATGAGGATATTTCCGGCTACGTCGGATTTGAAGCTCCAGGTATTGACCCGGAAGATCTCTTCGCCCTCAAAATAAGAGGCGAAAGTATGATCAATGCAGGTATACTTGACGGCGATGTTGTAATAGTTAAAAAAACTTCCTATGCCGATAACGGAGAGATCGTTGTCGCTTTCGTAGACAGCGAGGAAGCTACTGTTAAACGTTTCTTCAAGGAAAACGGTCACTACCGTCTACAGCCTGAAAATGATACCATGGAACCTATCATTCTCGATCAGTGCGAAATACTCGGCAAGGTTATCGGTCTTAAAAGATATTACTGATCTGCCCTTCCTGCTCAGTTTGCTATATAACAGCTCAGGCTGCCCCAAAAGAAAGGATTTATTTCAATGACTAACGAAGTTAAAGTTACTATCTGCGGTCAGGAGTATAAGCTCACTACCTCGGAATCTCCTAATTATGTTTTTGCCCTCGCCCGTTCGCTGGAAACTAAGATCAATGATCTTATCTCCATCAGCGGCAGCACTTCACAGTATAACGCTGCTATAAAGATCGCACTCAGCACTATGGACGATCTCCAGAAATCTACTCAGCGTCTCGATACCCTCCGCTCTAAAGCCAAGGAGTATGTCGATGAAGCCGGCAGGACCCGCATCGAACGTGATGCCGCCCTCAAAGAGGTCGAGGCTCTTAAGGCTAAGGTAACTCAGCTCGAAAACCTCCTTAAGCTCAGACAGCTCAAAGACAGCATTGACAGCTAAGCCTGAAATACTCGCTCCGGCAGGCAGCATGGAAACCCTCATCGCTGCCCTGAGAACCGGTGCTGATGCGGTCTATGCCGGCGGTAAAAAATTCTCTGCAAGAAACAATGCTGCCAATTTTTCAGACAGTCAGCTCGAAGATGCTGTAAGACTATGCCATTTGTACGGCGCAAAACTCTACCTTGCAGTGAATACTGTTATCGCCGACAATGAAGCTGAAGCTTTCCGTGATCATATCCTCCACTCTTCTAAGATAGGTGTGGACGGATATATCGTTCAGGACCACGGAGCTGCGGATATTATTAAATGTGCCGTACCTGACGCTGTGCTGCACGCTTCTACTCAGATGTCTGTACATACAGCTGCCGGTACTGAGCTGCTGAAAAAACTGGGATATTCCCGTGTGGTCCCTGCAAGAGAACTGGATAAGTACACTCTGAAAAAAATCTCCGGGGTCGGACTCGAAACCGAAGTCTTCGTTCACGGTGCGCTGTGTATGTCAGTCTCCGGACAATGCTATATGTCTGCTATGATGGGTTCACGCTCTGCAAACCGTGGCTGCTGCGGTCAGGCTTGCCGCCTTCCCTGCTCGGCTTCCGGCAAAAAAGATACTGCTGCCCTTTCTCTTAAAGACCTCTCGCTTCTTCCGGTTATTGATGAGCTTGTCGCTGCCGGCGCTGATTCCCTTAAAATAGAAGGGCGTATGAAACGTCCGGAATATGTGGCATCTGCTGTCAGTGAACTTAAAAAAGCTCTCGGCGGTATGCCGCCGGATATGCTGCTGCTTAAAGGCATCTTCTCCCGCAGCGGCTTCACTGACGGCTATTTCACAGGCGATAGATCGTCTATGTTCGGAAAACGTGAAAAAGAAGACGTTACCGCTGCTCAGGAGCTTATTCCTAAAATCCATGAGCTGTATCGAAGTGAACGTCAGGTACATATTGTCAATTTTTTCGTCACAGTCAAAGCCGGTCAGCCTGCTGCTGTTAAGGCTGTCTGCGGCAATATCTCAGCTGAAGTTACCGGTGATGTTCCGGCTGCTGCTAAAAATCGTCCCACTGATATCGAAGCTGCCGCCAGACAGCTGTCAAAGCTGGGCGATACAGTTTTTACCGCCGGTAATATCTCAGGTGATATCGGGGACGGTCTCTTCATTCCAGCAGGAAAACTCAACGAAATGCGCCGTCAGCTCACTGATAAACTCTCACAGCTGATGATAAAGCATAATACCCCTGTTTATACTCTCTCAGGAAATTTGCCGGAGCTGCCGGTTATTTCCCGGAAACCCAATATTTCACCTCTTCCCCTGAGAGTCCTCTGCTTTACTCCCGAACAGGCAAGGACTGCCGCTGATGAGAACGTTCAGTTCATTATCCCCGGTGGAGATATGTGCTTTTCGGAAGAAAAATTAACCGCTGCCGGTCTGCTTGATATCCCTGACAAAGTTATCTTGTCACCGCCACGGTTCATCACTGATGAGGACAAGCTCATCCAGAAGCTGATCCATATGCGGTCACTGGGCTTCAGCCGTCTGCTGTGCCATACCTACGATCATATCGCTGTGGGCAAAAAACTTGGTTTTAAGCTCCACGGTAATTTCACACTGAATCTTTATAACAGCTACAGCGCCGAAAAGCTTCGTGATATCGGTCTTGAAGACTGTGCTGTTTCATTTGAGATGAAGCTCAGTCAGATTAATTCTCTGCGGACTTCTCTTCCTCTGGGTGCTGCTGTCTGCGGCAGACTTCCCCTCATGCTGACCCGTAACTGCCCTGTTAAAAATGAGGTGGGCTGCCGTAACTGCACCGGTCATATCATCGACCGGACCGGTCGTGAACTGCCTGTACACTGCGAAAAAGATTACGTTGAGATCCTCAACACTGACACCCTTTTTATGCTGGACAGATTATCCGGAACCGATAACCTCAGCTTCGGTCTTGTACTTCTGTACAACAATGAAAATGCCGACGAAACTAAACTGCTGCTCAGCGGAAAATCCCCAGCCGGAAATATTACCCGTGGTCTTTATTACCGTGGGATCCAGGAGGTAACATGAAGCTTATTTTCAAAAAAATCCACCCAAATGCTGTTATTCCCAGCCGTGCCACCCCTTTCAGCGCCGGTCTCGATATCTGCGCCTGCCTGGAAGAACCTGTTGTTCTTGCTCCCGGTGAGATAAAAATGATTCCTACCGGTCTTATGGCTGAACCAGACTGCAATGACATCGCTTTGCTGATCTACCCCCGTTCCGGTCTTTCAACAAAATACGGCGTTTCCCTTGCAAACTGCGTCGGTGTTGTGGACAGCGACTACAGAGGTGCCTGGTTCATTCCCCTTATCAATCACGGCAAAGAACCCTTCACTGTGGAAAACGGCATGAGGATCGCTCAGCTGATACCTACGCAGGTTCTTTTCCCGGAGATAGAAGTCAGCGATTCCCTCTCTCCCACAAAAAGAGGTGAGAGCGGTTTCGGTTCCTCTGGAATATAATTATGTTATTCTTAATGTTATAGATATGCTCCCGGAATTTATTATTCCCCCGGAGCAATTAATAATGTAGAACATTGCCTGAAAAGGCGGATAGGAGATAAAAAATGAAAAACTTTCTTTATATGTCGGTGCTTATCATAGCTGCCCTGCTGATAGGCGGTCTGATCGGTAACTCAGTTACTGGTCTCGCCGGTATCAGCTGGCTCGGATATAGTATGCACTTCTCATTCGATCCTGGGACATTCCTGGAGCTGGAAGTTCTTACCCTTACATTCGGTATCAGCATCACTATTAATGTGGCTCAGATACTCCTGATGCTTATCGCCATTATCGTTTACTACCATACTGCTCCTAAGCTCATTAAGAAGAGTTGACCTTTTCGACAATTTTTCTGCTTTATTGTCCGCAGCGGTTTCCCTATTTTTACAAATTTCGGAGCTGACAAAAATTCTCATTCAAAATTATTGTCTATCTGCGGCTTTGGTGATATAATATTTATACATAAGATTTTTTCTCCGGGCTGATGCTTTGCCGCTGGAAAATATTTCCGCAGCATCTCATTTTTCCCCAGCGAGAGACAAAAAAGGAGCTTAAAATGTTTACAAGAGATATTGGTATAGATCTTGGTACTGCAAATACCCTTGTGTATCTCAGAGGTAAGGGTATTATTATAAGAGAACCTTCGGTTGTGGCTGTTAATACCCGCACCGATAAAACAAGATATGTGGGCATGGAGGCTAAGGAGGTCATCGGAAGAACTCCCGGCTCTATCGTCGCTGTCCGTCCGCTTAAGGACGGCGTTATCGCTGATTTTGATATCGCCACCACTATGCTTCAGGAATTCATAAAAAAAGCTTTAAAGGGTACAATATTCACAAAGGCTAATGTTATCATTTGCATCCCTTCCGGTGTTACTGCTGTTGAAAGGCGTGCTGTCCGTGAAGCCAGCAAAAAAGCCGGTGCTAATAATGTACTTGTAATAGAAGAACCTATGGCTGCGGCTATAGGTGCCGGTCTTCCAACTAATGAAGCTGCCGGCAGCATGATCGTCGATATCGGCGGCGGCACCAGTGAGGTGGCTGTTATTTCTCTGGGCGGCATCGTCGCTTCCCGGTCAATAAGATGCGCCGGCGATGAATTCGACAACGCTATCATCAACTACATCAAGAAAAAATATAACCTGCTTATCGGTGAACGTACCGCTGAAAAGGTCAAGATAGACATCGGCTCCGCTTTCCCCAGCGATAAGGAGGATTCTATGGAGATCAAGGGCAGAAACCTTATTAATGGTCTGCCGGAAAATGTTATGGTCAATTCTTCTGAGATCCGTGACGCTCTCGTTGAACCCCTGTCAAGAGTTATTGATGCCATTAAATCTACTTTAGAGGAAACTCCCCCGGAGCTTTCTGCTGATATCATCGACCACGGCATTACCCTCGCCGGCGGCGGCGCTCTCCTTCGTGGTCTGGACAGACTTATCAACCGTGAGACCGGTATGCCCGTTTATATCGCAGAATACCCCCTGGACTGCGTTGCTGAGGGTACTGGTAAAATACTGGAAAATATCAGCGACTATCAGGACGCACTTACGGATAACGTTAAGTATTACTAAGGAGGCAGCTAAATGCGTCAATTTTTAAAAAGCGCCAGATTCAAGGTCCTGCTTGTCTTTCTCGCTTTTCTTGTGGGAATAATGATATACGCTGTTACTAAAGGCGGCTATTCCCTTTCAGGTGCTTCCTTTATAAATACTATCACTAAACCCTTCCGTACAGCCAGTAACAGTATCGCTGCCCGGTTCGAGAGCTTTACAGATAAAATGAATCACGCTGATGAGTACTATGAGGAAAATCAGCGTCTCAAAGAACAGATCGGTGAACTCAATAAACAGCTCACAGATTACGATAACCTCAAAGAGGAAGTCGAAGAGCTTAGAAAATTCGTCATCATTAAAGAGGAACACCCCGATTATATCATAACTCAGCCCTGTGAAGTGCTGGGCTATGTCACCAACGACCCATTCCATTCCTTCACCATCGACAGAGGTTCTGCTGACGATATTTTCCCATATTGCCCTGTGGTAACTGCTGAAGGTCTCATAGGTATTACTATTGATGTTTCTGAACATACCTCTACTGTAAGAACTATTCTCTCACCCGACCTTTCTGTCGCTTCCGTTTCTTCAGCTACCAATGCTGACTACGGTATCATCGAAGGTACCGTTTTAACCGCCGAAAACGGCAGCACCAAACTGACTCACCTCAGCACCGAAAACAGCCTCAAAGTCGGCGACCTTATGATAACCGCCGGAAACAGCGGTCTCTTCCCTAAAGGTTATGCTGTCGGCACCGTCACTGACATCGGCATCGAGGCAAACGGTCTGTCTGCCTGCGCTGAGATCAAACCCTGTGTTGATATAACACGCCTCAGTTCGGTTGTTGTAATAACCGATTTTGCCGGCAAAAAGGAGGATTCCGATGCGGATCAAGACCTCCCGTGAAAAGCGTATCTTCCGCTTTAAAACTACTCTGCGCTGGATCATTTATTATTTAATTATATTTATTTGCTTCATCCTTATGACCTCCGGCACCTGGCTGAAACCTGTTCTCCTTGTACCGGCTGCCATTTGTATTGCTAAAAATAACGATCAGATGCCGGCTGCCTTTACAGGCGCTTTCTGCGGATTCCTTATTGATATCGCCTGCGGAAGACTCTACTGTTACAATGCTGTGCTGCTGACAGTGTTCTGCGTGGCTGTGTCTCTGATGTTCGATCTCTGGCTCAGATCTAAGTTCATTAACTATATGTGGCTGACTATTCTGGTTTCATATTTACAGTGCTGGCTGGACTATAAGTTCTATTACCAGATCTGGAACTATGATAACGTTGAGAACATTTTTGTTCACGTTACCCTCAGAGTTTGGCTGTATACTATCATTTCCTCTGTTATTCTCTATTTTCTGTTCAAACTGGTGGATCATTTCCTTATGCCAAAAGAACACCTTACTATTGAGGAAGTTATAAAAACAAGCTGAGAGCAGGGAGATCGTTCCCTGCTCTGTATATTTATATCCATCGCTGCTGCAATGCTGTCAGATGTGCTTTGTGCAGCGCTGCCTATATAACCTCTTATCCCTGAACCTAACCGGAGGTGCATTTTTTTGAATAAAAACGTAGCTGATAATATTAAAGCCGTGATCATGGTGCTGGTGGTTATCGCCTTCGGCGCTCTTGCCGGTATGAAGCTTATGGAAATACAAATTGTTGGCGGCGAAGATATCGTTCAGCCAAATAAATTCGGTCCGGACGCTGTTACCTTCGAGAGAAGCATCGATTCCACCAGAGGCGAAATAATGGACTTCGACGGCAATACAATTATCGCCAACGATACCCGCTGTGACCTGGTGCTGGAATATGCCTTCTTCCCTTCTGATAACCAGCAGGGAAATGAAATCCTCCTCGGCATCTGGAATTCCCTTAAGGAACATGGATATACCTTCGAGGAATCAATCCCTATTACCTCTGACTTCCCCTACGTCTTCACCGAGGAAGACGTGGCTGAGACTGTGGAAATGCTCAACCTCAATGTCTATGCCTCCGCCGGAAACTGCATCGACAAGCTTATCACTGACTATGAGATCGCTGATTCCTATTCCCAGGACGAAAAACGTATCATCGCCGGTATGCGCTATGAAATGCTGGCTAAGGATTTTTCTTACAGCAATGACCTTATTCTTGCCCGTGATGTGGATGCTAAGACAGTTATTGATATGAAGGAAATGAGCAACTTCTTCCGTGGTATCGAAGCTGTCGATGCTGCCGAAAGATATATCGTCCGTGGCGATATCCTTCCCCATGAAATAGGTACTGTTGGCCCTATTTATGCCGAGGAATACGATGAGCTAAAAGAACAAGGCTATGCCCTCAACGATGAGGTCGGTAAAAATGGTATCGAATATGCTATGGAAAAAGAACTGCGAGGCAAAAGCGGTACTGAAGAAGTCACTGTCCTCAATGGCTCTATCGTTGACATTAAAACTAAAGAGGAAACCGTTCCCGGTAAGACCGTTAAGCTCACAGTCAGCGGTACTTACCAGATAAAGCTCCAGAATATACTGGATAATTTCCTCTCTAATTATGGCTATTACAAAGGCAATAAAGTCGAAAAAGGCGCTCTTGTGGTGCTGGACGTGAAGACCGGCGCTGTCAAGGGTATGGCTACTGCCCCTACCTATAACCTTAAGGATTTTGTTGAAAACTATGACGCTCTGCTTGAAGCAGAAAATTCTCCCATGTTCAACCGCTGCACCTGGGGTCAGTATCTCCCAGGCTCAACCTTTAAAACTATTACCGCTACTGCCGGTCTGAATGAAGGTGTCGTTACTGGTGAATCCACCTTTATCTGTAATCATGATTATGAATTCTATGGCTCCCATTATCAGTGTACCGGCTGGCATAACGCTATTGCCATGAGAAGAGCTATCGAAGTATCCTGCAACGTTTACTTCTATGAAGTCTCCAGAAATCTCGGCATTGATAATATCACAAAATACGCAAAGCTTTATGGTCTCGGCTCCAGCACCGGCATCGAGACTGGTGACGCTACCGGCTTTCTCTGTAACCCTGAGACCTTCGCTGAACGTGGTCAGCCCTGGTATGTAGGTTATGTTATCCAGGCTGGTATCGGTAACCAGGACTGCGGATTCACTCCTCTCCAGCTGGCGGTCGTGGCAAGCACTATCGCTAACAGAGGTGTAAGATATCAGCCATATCTCGTTGACAGTCTCTACACCTACGGCTCCAACGATATCTATTCCAAAACCGAACCTGTCGTTGCAGAAAAAATTGATCTCAACTATGACTACGTTTATGACTATATCATCGGCGGTATGATAGATGCTGCAAGAAATGTCCCTGCTCCTTATTCTCTGTCCGGTCTGGGATTTGACGTTGCTATTAAAACCGGTACTCCGCAGACAGATCAGAATGACCTCAGCAAACAGAACTCCGTTTTCATTGGTTTTGCTCCGGCTTATGATCCTGAGATCGCCTTTGCCGGTGTCATAGAAGGCGGCGAATATTCAAAGTATATGGTTCGTGATATTATCCTCGCTTACCAGGAATGCTATGGTCTCAACGGTGTAAAGCCTACCGCTCAGCTTCCGCCTGAAAACCGTCCGGGTGAGGAAACCACCACCACCACTTCCTCTACAACAACTTCTACAGGTTCCGCCTCAGCTTCTTCCACAACCACTGCTGTTACTACTACTGCGGCTGTTACACAATAATTCCGCAGATGTTCAGGCATTGCGGATAACGTTAATTACAAAGACCCGGAG
>ODAI014513654.1_pt1 | contig 16337 bp, 16 predicted proteins | sample 1539321 | NCBI WGS metagenome assembly ODAI01 (sample SAMN02144231, study PRJEB22623) | gut metagenome | biome: sheep rumen | host: Ovis aries | place: New Zealand
ATGTTGTTTTTGTACACATTTTTTGTTACCGCTGAAAATGGGACTCATATACAATTTTGCCGGAGCGAAAACACGTTCGAATATTTGCGTTTTGCGTAAAAACTGAGTCTATTCAGCATACCCTAATTAATAAGCCGGTAATCATAGTTACTGTGTGAAGAACACATGCAGATAATCATAATTAGAACCGTAGAAATGAATTGTGGAATATGTGCGTATTATGCATATAGCGCTTGCAATAGGTCGCTTTTGCAGGTCTCAACAGTCATGATATGTTCTATACCATTCGCAAAGCGATCACAAAAGCCGGCCTCATCAGCGATTACGTTATGCCGCAAGCAACGAAGAGTTGAACCCCTTTATCGAGAGTATGATTATTCACATACTCTTTGTAAGAGAACTTTTTCTTTTTCAAAGTAACTCTATTCTTCTTTCCTAATAATACGACATCTATAAAGTGATATAAGATTTTCTTAAGAATACCACCAGATAGATCCTCTTCAAAAAGTCTTTCTATTACGTAAACTAATAATTCTATATGTTCCCACACATCTGAAATAACTATTTCCATTCCTATTCAGGTTAACTATTTCTATACGCAGTGAAGCAAACTCTATTGTCAGCATGAATCCGTTCCTTCCCCTTTCAGGGTTAACTAATTTCATATGCCTTCTGCAGGAACCATAAGTTCTGCAACGAGGTTTCCGTCCCCTTACGGGGTTAAATAATTCATACATATCAAAAAGGTTGCTTACTTCGAGCTTGGAAAGTTTCCGTCCCCTTGCGGGGGTAACTAATTCATACTCTTAGTTGTGTTATCTGGTGGCGGAATAGGTAGACGCGTTTCCGTCCCCTTACGGGGTTAACTAATACATACGAAGACTGGCGAGTATTGGAAGAGAAAAGAAAAGTTTCCGTCCCCTTACGGGGTTAACTAATACATACAGGGTATGTAGACTGGTGCAAATCAGATAATCCGTTTCCGTCCCCTTACGGGGTTAACTAATACATACACATAATGAAAGCAACAATAGAAGACAATAACGGTTTCCGTCCCCTTACGGGGTTAACTAATACATACGACGCTCGGAGCCTACCAGTTTTATGGGAACGAGTTTCCGTCCCCTTACGGGGTTAACTAATACATACAGACAAGCTACTGGTTATACAGGTATTCTATCTTCGTTTCCGTCCCCTTACGGGGTTAACTAATACATACATAACACAGGACTTTGACGGTTGCAATGCTTTAGTGTTTCCGTCCCCTTACGGGGTTAACTAATACATACCTTCTAATCGAAGCAGGAGTATCGCACGGCAAGTTGTTTCCGTCCCCTTACGGGGTTAACTAATACATACCCTATCTCTTAAACGCCTTTATTTATGCGTATTTTCACTTCACTTTGCGGCTGAAAAGTAAAATAGCCTTCAAAACATGGTCCTTTTTTGTTTTCAGCCGCAAAACCCGATTTATATCCTTCTTGTATTCGATAATTGTTATGTATCATATAACTTCATTCGAGTATCATGCCTTTAAAATGCTAATTTATCTCCGTATAAGCATTTCTACTTCTTTAAGATGATCTACACGATAAATTCCTATTTCATTCTTTTCACAATAAGTGAATTCATTTCATTGTATGAATCCCAATACTCTTTTTTTACATTGATACCTGTATAAGCAAAAATCGTCTTTATATCATTCATTATTTCTAAAGAAGTACTTCCAGTCAAGTTCTTAATCCGTTTATCAGTAATGGCCATTATTTCATGAGCTGCTAAATTTCTGACATTTTCTTCCACGTCTCTTAGCCGTTTGACAAGACCAATCAATGTTCCATCATTAGAATATGCCTCTATTAGTACTTTTAAATGATCTGATGAAACTGGACCTTGTCTAAAACCACTTGGATACGCATTATTTAAAACAGTGAGTATCGGTGTGTAATTTAATTTCAAGATATTCCATTTTCTAATCTTACCTTTAGAACAATATAAATTAATGTCTATTCCATACCCATTCCTAAGCACGAACTCAAATAAATCGACTACAAGTGGTGTCATTGCTCTCAGGAAATCAGCATATTCGCCCTTCTTTTGTTTTATATCTAAGAACAACGCATATTCGAAGCATTGACGTTGTGGATCAGTGCGAATCGGAATCTTCCATTCTCTTTCATTTTTCAAAACAGTGTCCATCATTTTCCCATCAAGCATAAGCCGGTATTCAGCAGCCTTTATCAATGAGATGTATGATTTTGTTTCGTTTGTTGGAAGCTCCTTAGCAACATTATGTGCTGCTTTATAATCATAAACCGAAATATGCTTCTTTATAATCTCCTTCCGTTTGATATTCATCAAAGACGGACACTTTATTTCTGAACATCGATTTTCAAAATCATCTGCATTATCTTTATTAGCCTCCCAATAAACTTTTACTTTATATTCTTCTTTTTTCTTGCCTTTGCTCTCATTCATTTTTTTGGCTGGAGTCCTAACTTGAATAAGATGTCCAGGATACTCACCAAGCGTTTGTATTACAAGTAGAGAGCTTTTCATAGCCGGTGTTCCAGATGAGATATTATACAAGAGTAAATCATCTGAACCCATTTCGCTATGAATTTTCTGAATTATTGGTAGAAACTCTTCATAAAAAAAGTTGAAATCCTGTACTTCAATCAATTTAGGTCTTTTGATTATTTGATATGTCACTTCTCGATTTTGTTTTTTTGCAAGCAGTTTAAGGCAGATCAAATATCGGTCATCCTTTATATGATTTTCATAGATTTCTCCCGACATATACAAAATAACTTTATCTGGTTTATAAACTCTGCATATATGTAATAATGATCCGTCTTTTCTATTATCTGGAGAAATCGGATCTGTTCCTCCAACTGGAGAAAATAAAATAGTATTACCCATATTCTTCCTTTCTATCGTGTTATTCACTTTTGGTGTCACTATATCAAAACATATCCCGTCCCCTTTCGGGGTTAACTATTTCTTTTCTGAAAACACCAGAGCTATGCCTTACAGCTGTACAGTTTCCGTCCCCTTACGGGGTTAACTATTTCCATACTTTGTTTTTTTACATATAAGGAGGGGAACCATGGGTGTTTCCGTCCCCTTACGGGGTTAACTATTTCCATACCCCTATCTCTGGAATGCCTTTATTTATGCGCCTTCATCAAGCACTTTGCGGCTGAAAAGCAAAATACCTTGTTTTTCAAAGCCGTTTTTAGTTTTCAGCCGCAAAACCATGTTTTCTAAATTTCCATTAGCATTCAGGTGGTCTTTAAACATATCTCATACAATTTATTTATATCCCGTCACGCAACAGGCACCCATCTGTAAAAGGTCTCTATTGTATCTTGTACATTTCATGACATGAGGCGAAACCCCTATTGTGGCATCATTATCATGCCCATGTCTCTTTCGAAGATCATATTTAATCGATTCATTTATAATCTTTGAAACTGTTTCTACCGCTTCTCGTCCTTCCATGATATCGTAAGTAACAGTCTTAGAGACATACCCAGTACCTCCTCCAAGAAAGAACGTTGTTGAATTTCCCCGTGTACGTAGAGCAGGAAATCTACTCGCAAACACAGATAAATACTTCATATTGAATGCCTTGATTGCGTTAAGGATATCAACAGTAGTATACTCACAGATTCTCGAATCGATAGTGATTGGAATACGTATAGTAATTCCTGGCTTAATCGCTTCGCGGAATACGCCAATCCTTTTCGCTTCTCCGCTGGTCTTAAGGTCAATCTTCTCGCATATGCACATATCCTCCCAGGATAATTCTCCGCTATCCTCTACAAGAAGTCCGCGCAAAATATCGTTCTTCTGGTTACGAATGTTCATCCGTGCATTTTTCTTATTTCTCGCATCAAACAGCTCTTTATGCATAGAAGCAATATCTATATCTTCATCCTCCGCTTTCAGGAAATTTTTACTTTTCTTATGTCGTATATCAATCTCCTGGACGTCTGTTTTTATCCGTTCAGACATATCTCTTGCCTGATCTCGATCGTTTAGATAATACTGTGCTTCAAGTGCTGTGCGAAGCATCCCCTTAAAACCAGAAGCCGGTATATATGGCATTCCACGTGCATTGCGGATAAAGAGATCTATGTTTTTATTACTGCGAAGATTCATGCCGGGATCGGAGACTTCAACGATTTCCGTTGACCAACTTTCCGCTTCCTCCATACTTATTCCATTTATTGTAATAAAGTCGATCAGATCACGTCCGTATCTATTGAACTCATCATCGGATGCAAGAAGATACTTTTCAAATTTGTCTGCTAATCCCATCCTGCATACCCGCTCAAACACTTTGTCCATTTGCAGGATCACGATTCTTCCACTTTCTTTATCATATAAATATTCTTTTTTACTTGCATTTTTTTCGCATCCGATATGGACAGGTGCGAGTGTCTTGAATTCGATGTGACCTCTGTGTATAAAATCGCCCATTATTCCTTTCCTTTCACATCTGAATAGTTAAGCTCATCAATTAATTGTTATAAGCAATCTTAAATATTTCACTTTGAATTCAGACTATTCACAGAACACCGATGAGCATCGGTCTTCCATATCGATAAACCGGATGTCTTCCTCCATCGCTGACATCATAAATTCCGCCTTCAAACCTTCTTGAGAAAACTGATCCCGCTGTCAACATATAGATATCTTTCTTTTTCTGCATTCGATCTGCGTAAGAAATAGAATCAACCCATCCACTTCGTTTGACCGTCAGGAAATCAGCACCACTGATGACTTCTTCCATCTCCTCCTCACATGGAAGGCTGACTGAAATGGACATATACTTCGTTGCATCTTGCTTATTTAGCCTCCTTGCAAGTGGTTCACATCCAGTGACGAAAAGCTCAAACCTTCCATAACCAGAAGAACGTTTCCCGCCTATCCCTGAATAGGACAACATATCCAACAGTTCTGAAAATAAGTCATAAACATCTTCTGTTTCATAACCGACACATATGTAAAGCCCGCTCTCTTCCTTATATCTCCTGACTGCAACAGCATACGGTTCAGTTTTTGCTTTGTCCGGTATCGAAACCTTTTGACACAAATCTGACAGACTGAAACCATCATGAAATGCTTTTGCTTCCTCTGCGATCTCCAAATCTCCTCGCAAATAAGAGTCTATTTTTTCTACAGGAATATACCGCAGCTGCTTCAGAGCCTTCTTAATCGCAGAGTCCCCTTCTTCTTTACCAGTGATTTCAATGATTGGTTTTGGTACATAAAATGTTCTGCCAATATAAGGAAGCCCATCAGAGAGTAATAGCTTACCTGAAGTCACAGCGTCCATAAGCTTTTCGAAAAATCCGTCTCCCTGTAAGACAGCTTCTGTGCAAAGAGCGGCAAAAATTGTGTCAGCCATCAAGGTATCGGAAGACGTTACAAGGCCACCCTCCCCGAAATGGACAGCTGTCGTAAATTTCAGCTTAAAGATTTTGAATTTCATGCGATACCTTCCTTTAAAATAGCCGCACATTGATCCAATATATCCTGATCACATTCCCCTGTCACACAGCTTATCTCGATATCTGAGAAGCCTATCCTTCCATACCCTCTTGAGCCATGTCCTCCAAGATAGTCGTAGGTAAGAAGCTTCATTCCTTTACCTATTGTCTCAAAATCTTCCAGCAGTTCGTTCTTCTCGACAACATTGTAGATGAGATAAAGGTCAAAGATAGAACCTGCAACAGACCGCTCGATCTGGCGAGGATTTGCTTCAGCTGTGAGACGATGTATTGTGTTCTCATATTTCACTTCTGTAGTAGGAACACCAATCTCTTTTAGATCCTCCTTATTTGCAAGGAACATGTCCGAAAATTGAAGCCTTGACGGAAATACCCTTTGTTCTTTGTCACTAACTGTATTTTCATCCTTTGAATAACCAAATAAGCGGCGCACTCTGATGTCGTCCTTTTTATGGTCAGGTAACTTTGCAATATCTGTATACTCCTTAGCCAGTAAAGTTCTCATTTTCCCTTTCAGGCTGGAACCAGGTATCATCGGATCGTCAGTCTGTATGTCACGTACTACTGAAGAGTCTATCGCACCTATCGCTGAAAAACCGGATGAACCTCCGATATGCATTCCTGTTTTTGAAATAATCTTGCCCGTGATCAATATTTTTGCCAGCATAATAATACCTCCACCATATTCTTTAGTAATTTACGAAAATCATCTAAATTCTTTTCCATCATTAAATCGGTGAAAAGCAACCAATGCTTCCAAATACCTACAGAAAAGAAGGAACCTTTCTTTATCCTCACCGATGTCTTTGATATGTGCCATGATATCTGCAGCCTGCACAAACTCCTTTACTTTTGGATCACGTCCGGCCTCGTAAGCAAAATGAAGCCGAATATATTGTATCTGTCCCTGCTCTTTCTTATTCAGCTGTCTATTTCCCCTTCTAACCTCATCATAAAGCGTTGAGATCATAGAAAGAAGATTTCGAATCTTCGATGTTGTCAATAATCCGTTTCCATTCTTTAATTTAAGGATTACCGCTTCTGCAGTGTCTACGTATGTATTGGAATCCAGCATAACATGTATTTTGGGAGTCAGGTCCTCGTCACGTTTTTTCTGATTGAAACCTGGCTTTCTGTTCTGAGGTCTGTTCTCGTTATAATTGTTACCATATCTTCTCGATTCATATCCTGCCATAGTCAGTCCTCCTTTCTTATAAGGTATGCATAAATATAGATTGCTGTGATGAACTGCTTTCTATCTATTTCGTTCCTCTGCCACCGATAAAGCTTATCCCGGAATTCTTTATATAACTCATATGCTTCCGTTGCTTTAGTACCACCTTTTTTTGATGGTTCCAACCGAGCCAGAAGATATGCAAGCCGGGCCAGGTTGATCTTTTCATCAGACTTTCGGAACAGCTCAAGAATTCGATACAAAAATGAGTTTCCTCTCTCCTGTGTCTCAAGTGAGAAGAAGAATTTATATAAAAGCCTGAACTTCTCGCCAAGTACCTTATCTATGAACTCGTCCCAATGATATGTCTGATCAACATCTGAAAATATGGTGACCGCATTCTTCTCTTCCAAATTCTTGGATGCGCTTTCAAGATCGCCACTTTGCGAAGCAATATAGGAAATCGGATATTTTACATCATACATTCCGATTCCAGCCGATATTCTCAGTGTGTCTATTGAGAACTTCTTTAGACTTCGATGAAGATCGACTGCAAATTCAAGGATATCTTTCCAAGCGCCAACGATAAACAGATCATCGCCACCTGCGTATATTACAGTCGCTGCACGCGGTCCAATTCCTTTCTTCTGTGGACCATGCTCTATACTGCTGACAGCACATATATCTTCGCCTCCGTCTTCCAGGCGATATCCACCATTCGCTAAAAGACCGTTGACATGCCATTTAAAAAACATTGACAATGTCCTGGAAAACGTGGCTGCGCGGGAAAGTGTCTGGTATTTCTGTGGAAAACCAGATACAAATGCTTTTCCAAGATTATCTACATCCGCCCGGATCACGCCCAATCTCGAAATCCCTTTGCCTTTATCAACAAGTTCCTGCAACGTTCGAGCACTGCTATAATCTGCGACCCAAAGATTCGTTGCATATTCGCAGCCAGAATGGAACTCGTTCTTGGAATAGACTGAGACAAATTTCTTATCCTCTAACATCATAGCGCGGACTTTTCGCATGTCTGTTGCCATAAGATACTCATTCTGATAAATAGGCATCTTTGTCTCTTTTTCATAGCTTCCAGTTATCGCAAAGAACTTCTTGTCCTGATCCATGATTTTTGAAGAGAGCTTCGCAAGGCCGCTGCAGACAGTACATAGTTTATCTTCTGTCAACAAATCAGAACGATGACAAATTCTGCACTCACGAGACCCGTCACGCTTTTTTCCCTGATTGAGCTGTATGATCTGCTGTCCGGTATAGCGATGGGACTTTGAGTGTGAGACCTTTCTTGATAGAGAACGAAAGATGGCACCATAGCTTCCTTCAGGTTCATTTTCCAGTTCATGAGAACTGCAGGCTACACCACCTGTGCCAAGAAAGAGATCTGTGCCATATGTCTCCTGAAGCCATGCATTTGTGCGCTCAGCAAAGGACTGTGCTACTTCCCTACTCTGTGTTGTATTGGGTAGGATCAGATAAGCATGTCCTCCGCCAGAATAGAGCAGATTTGCTCTTGACAGCCCTTCCATCCGTAGAAGTGTGTCCACAAAGTTTTCCAACATAACTTCAAGGTAAAAACTTCTGGCACGCAGATTTTTCAACACGTCACCTGTGTCATATTGATGATAAATAAAAGCTTGAATCCCTGAAATGTCCATGGAAAATATGTAAAAGATCTTCTTCGCATAGAAATCCTTTGCACCTGTGAATAGCTCACGCTTGTAGTCTTGGACACCTTCTGCTCTCAGCCAGATAAGAATACAGCTGGCAAGCGCTGCGGTCAGCTTCATATGATCAAACAAAGAAACATCCGTCTGCTGAGAAAGGTCCGTAGAAGACGGAATATACGTTAGATATGCCTCCAACGTGCTGAGCAAGGAATTAAGATATTCCTCGTCTACTTTTCCATCTTTGACAAGTCCTTTTAGCGTATCTTTGATTTCTCGCTCAATTTTTCCATAAAATGAGCTGTCAAAAGAAATTTGCTTATCTGTTGGATAATTTATCTTCCCATCCTTATCCATTGTAGACGGAAAATAGTGCATCTTGCTGTGATTTTCGTTTAGGATATTAAAGATACTTTCTAAGGGAACAGCCCGATCAAATCCATCTGTGTCCTTGACATCCTTTTCGCGTCGATCAGCTGCCGATGCAATATTGTCAGCCATATATGTGATATATGCCAGAGAATCATTTGCAATATGGCTTCCTCTAAGCATATCCGCATGATGGTACAGCACTTGCTCCAAGATATCTCTGTCGTTTAATCCCACCTCATCACGAAGAAAATCATGTCCACTCCTGCTATGTTTTCTCCTATCTGATGATCGATACAGGACTTTCCCGATATCATGCAGCATTGCCCCCACTGCAACCTTGCATTGTAATTCATCCATTTATCGGCTTCTCCTTTCTGCCACCTGCTCCAGTAAACAATTTATTTCTTTCTATGATAATCCTCGATAACGACAGCCCCCATTCCCATACCGGTCTTGATCCCGATTCCGGAATACTCCCCAAATTTCGCAAGCATCCAGGCGGCATTAACCATCTGTTGTGGTCCGCTAATACATATCTTCAGATCTCCAATAAAAGATGGTATTTTCACGCCTGACAATGAAAAACGAACACTTCGAAGCCGATAATCCACAATTTCTGTACGATATTCAAATTCCGAAAGAAGTTCGTCCGTAAAGATCGTACTGTCCGTCGAACATGTATCAAAACGCCTCAAGAGATTTTGAAAAATGAGTCTGGTGGATGGGATAATACAATACCTGCCATTCTGCTTAAAAGCCATCGGCGTAATAATATGAAGCGGTAGATATCTGCCACAGTCGTTAAGGTAATACCCTTCAATTAGCTCTTCAAAGTTCCAGTTTCGAATCACTTTCTCCTTGATCTGAAGAATTTCCTGACGATGCGTTAATTCAATCTCTGAAAAATCATCCGATTTCAAAGGCTCTATAATGGCTTCGTCCGCTTCCCGTGTAAGTGCATTGATATGCCATAAAATCTCTCCATCCTTTTCCTCAGCATACTGGCTATAAGGATGAATCCCGCTCTCATGAAGGATATCTGCATATGACGTATCGACCATATCCATCATTACGCCTTGCAGAAGGGATGCCATGTAGGGTCCATGCATTTTATCCTTATCCCCGGTCATTTTTATAGTAAGTGATGAAGGCATTTCTATCTCCTTTCCCTCCTGCTGAAAACATACCATTTTTTCAAGACGAAAGTCATATAATAGTCATCCTGTGACATATGGATATGTTTAAGCATGACACTATAGCAGTAGTAAAGACACTTATATTAGAATAGCGCGATTAACAGAGTTTCTCAATGCTTTCACATCATTTTCAGTTTTCACAAAACTAATGCGTAAATAATTGCCTATCTAATTGTTTATACAGTGTTTTCCTTTATTTTTTGTTTAAACACCTATAATTATCCCACATTTATTCAACCCTCCCAGAGCAAGTAAACTTGAACTGTGCATCGGTATACTTCCTTTCATCAGACAGAACTTTTTCTCAATCTGCTCCCGGTCTGAAAGATTGTCGAAACCAAAGATGAAATCTTCATCATACTTTGATGAAATAGCACCTATCACTTCTCATCCATAAGGAGCCTCTTATATAGACCTTTCATAAACTGAAATGGCTTTCCTGTACTTTGCAGATACAAAAGCATCACCTTCCAAGAAGGACAGCCAAAGAAGTTGTCATCCATAAAACAGACCTTTTTTCTGGATGAATCATAGAATTCAGCAAGAGGACTATGAACAGTAACACTTTTGTAGCTCCTATTCACACAGAATGCACACTGCCTAAAGCACCCGCGCGTAAGGAAGCCAATCGAATAGTCCAGATAGAACGAATAATTCGATCTGCGTCCTCCCTTTTGTATCTACTCTTCCACCCATTCATCGTACAGATGATAATCCTGCATGCAGTGCTCGATCTCTTCCGGAAGATGCGGCGCTTTGTCATAAAAAAGCCTGTTCCACCAAAACACAACATTCGGCAGTACGAGCACGCTTTGAACAATCTTTGTATCCGTAAAGACCTTGGCTATGAACACTCTGTCATACGCTTCAAGACTATGGTAATCTGTTTTCAGTTCCACCATGCATCCTTTCCCCTTGTAGTAGAAAGAAATCTTCATTGCGGCAAGGTTCTGGAACCGATGTCTTTTGCAACCTATTAAATCCGCATCAATGATTGCAATTGTTTTCTCCATTGTCACCTTACCGTCTGCCAACAGGGCACGGTGAAAGGAGAAGCCCGTGCCCTTAGCCTAAAGGAACGCAAAGAAAAAGGCCCGGTGGTTTGCGCCACAGGACCCTCACACATCTTTACAGGATATACTTTAGCACTTTTTTCGCCTTGTCAGTATCACTTTTCCTACTTTTGGCAACTTTTAGGTTTCGATTTTAACGGCAATATTTGAAATCTGAAGATGATATTATTTAATAGTTAGGGATATCAATTTAAAATGGATTCTTTAAGTTCTCGGTTTGGAAAATTACAGGAAGAAACTCTATTTCTTTGATAGACTCATTACCGCTATCAACTACATAATATCGAGACGTATCTAACATCAATAGATGATTATTATAATCGTATGTAGCGGGCTGAACTATATACTGTTCACCAAGATCGGCAACTATAAATCTTCCATACTGATCAAGTAGCCCTTCCGTGGGCATTAGTCTTATCATTATAAGCAATATTATCACAATTACGTAACAAAACAAATGTATAACAAGTGGGATTTTTCTTTCCGATGTTATATATTTTTTTATTACGGATATACCTATCAAAAGGTCATTGCCTCGCTGATTTTGCTTTTTCTCTTCAGACATCATTCCCTGGCTTTTTGCAGTAGCTTTTTCATGCTTTACAGGCTTTTTCCGTTTTCGGAGATTGTATAATTCGTTTGCCAAATATAATTGATCCACAAAAGGCATCAGAACTACTGGAGAAATATACACAAAAATTATTTTAAGCTTTATCAACTCCTCGTATCCCAAAAAAATACTATCACCGTCACCAACTATACAATAACTAGCTATTAAGAATACTATCATTGAACAGAAAGAAATCACTTCTGCAATTTTTTTTCGCACTCGAATATTTAGAAACCTCAAAGGATTAATTAAAGTACATAATACTATTATCGTTCCATAAAAGATATAACCATCTGTAAACCCTACGTTTCTCCTTATCATTAACAGATAAATGGGCACTTTCGTTATCGAATGCACTATGTATGAGGAGCATAGTAAAAAAATGTATCGAATAATGTTCCATATAACAATTGCAGCGCCGCCGAGTGCAGCAACAGCTGCCCAAGTCACTTCCTTGCCAAACATATTTCGGAGAGCACTTATGGACACAACTTTTTCAGAAGTATCTTTTTCTCTGGCTTCGCTTTGCGTACCGTCTTCTGCTTTATCATTTTCACCCGTCGATTCCTCCGTTGTCTTTTTGTCTTCGTTTCCTACTATCTCTTCCTCTGAATTTACCTTTTCATTCTCCTGGAAAGGTTCCTTATCCTGATCAAACTCTGGAATAGACTCCTTTTCTTCTTGTATTTTCTTCTCTTCCATAGCTCACCCTCACTGATCTTGCTTTCCTTACAACTTTCTATACTTTCGCATTATACCATGGAAAAAGCAGCCTGCCATTAGCAAGCTGCTCTTCTTACACCATGATTTCCGCCCGATACTATATGCTCTTTTTCTGGTAACTACGTACAAGATTCAACAATGCCTTCTTCCCTCGAACGGCTATCTTTCTGCGTGTGAGTTCAAGATCATACAATGCATCATTCTGGCGTACCTGCTATAACCCAATCATCAGACATCCACCAGTCAAATCCATCTCCGCCAATGTCATAGAAATCAAGTTCGTCACGGTAATACATTTTTTCATCGTCATCAGACGCCATATACATGTTATATGCTACTGCAGGATTATAGTTATTACACATATAATCATAATAAACAGCTGCCATGCCATTAATAATATCAGACATAGGTTCATCGAACATGTTGTCCATATCATCTATGCTGATTTGGATTTCAGGATGCACACGGGAGATTTTGTCGATATAATCATCATAACGACCATAATAATTATTACAGATGATTTCTCTTATCTTATCATCAATATCGGCTCCCCAGCTTTCCATTCTTACGAAAAAATGGCTATGTTCGTTTACTTCAATATGAGAGTTTCCAGAACCTGTATATGTCCAAACCTCCCCGTCATCATCATCAACATAGATTTCACAAAACTCTTCTGTAGTACCACGCAGATATCGGTAAGCCTCTTTCAGATTTTTCTCAATGTCCTCACGGCACTCTTCAAATAATTCTGCCACATCTCCATCAAATACATATTCTTTTCTCATCATAATCATCCTTTCTGCCCATCTTGAGCTTGCTGCTTTCCTGTTGTGATCATACAACGTAGTATGTCATCAGTTTTTTATACTAAAAATTATATCTATGGCAATATATACCCATACAGCGGTCATGGATACGGATAAGGGACGTTATCAGGAGATTGACGCTGTATGGGCTTATCACATGTACCCGGCGACGGTACATGACCAATACCTATTGCCTTAAAATTAAAATCGTAACCCGTAAGGATTAAACCGCCTTTCTCTCTATTGGTATTGGTGTATGTAGTATGCTATATATGTAGGATTTAGCAAATTTGTGGACGAAATGAGTGTGCAACATTTTCTGCAACATTTTTTTCTCAATTATGATAATTTCTATGTTGTTTTCGTCAAGATAGACAAAAGAATCGTACTATAAAAGATAACACGAACATGAAAAAATCCCAGAAATAAGCCATTTCTGACCTATTTCTGGGATATTACCATTGGTTGTTTTTTGTTCAAACCGACCAATTTAAGCGCAGAGGATGGGAAACCGTCCCAAACACACTACTATGCCTCCAGCTGATAGCTTTTTCACAATCTCCGTATCAATCCACAATCAAGATAGTATTTCTCCCCACACTCGGGACAAATAAATTCAAAAGCCGACATATCTCTGACAGCATCCTTGTATTCAGGATTTTCCAAAGTGTTTATGCTGCTCCACATTTTTAACTCAACTTCCTTGTGACATAATGGGCATTCTATAAAAACAATTCTCGACAACGACACAGTTACTTCCTCCTTGTTATCTGCACTGAACTCCAATTAATCACTCGCCACAAATCAGATGCTATCCATATGTATTCGATCCACTCTTTTTAGAAGTATCCTTTTATCAAGCGCCCAAAAAATCCATTTTAAATGGATTTTTTGTTTTTTCTGTCGCCTCAACATATGCCTTCATCACTGAATACATAAAAGCATCCATCTCGGATTCCGTCATCTCTCCGCTACTGAATAGATCGGTCAGCTCATTAATCAGCATCTGCATATTCATTCCTGAACAACTGCCGGTTTGCTGACCATTTGAAAGCACGCCAATATCTTCCGATTCCGACAGCAAATAATCCCGCCGGACCCCAAACAGCGCAGCGAGCTTCGAATATATCTCTCTTTGCTTCGGGTAGCTCTTCCCCTTTTCATAACTTTGTACGGTTCTTCCGGATACACCGATTGCCGCAGCAAGCTGTGACTGAGACAAATGCGCCTCCTTGCGCAGCATTCTTACTTTCTCACTGAACTTCATCAGGCATCTCCTATCTGATAACTTCTCCTCCAATTGGCCCTAAGAATTCGTATGACAGACAAAAATGAATTTCCCACGCTCGTCCGAGTAAAATACAGCCACATTCCAAGACGCCCTTCTAATCTTGCCTCGTAGCAGAACGGCTTAAATCTTCCCTTGCGGTAAAGCCAAGATAATTTGACCGCAGGTCTCTGGCCTCTTCGTAATAAACGGTTCTTCTCATCCATCCATGAAAGCATTCTCAGTATTTCATCAGAAGACAATAAACTGGTACCGATTTTAAACATATACTCTGCTTTTTCATGTTTTTTCTGCTTAAGGAAAACATCCCCCAGACAACATGCCATCGAGACCAACTCTGCATTTGCACCGATTGGAACCCCGTAAGTTTTTTTTATTTCGTTCATTTTTTCCTCTGATAACAACATGCTTTTCATCTCAGATTCTTGTTTGATCCGGTCCAGCACCAATCGTATCTCTTTCTCATCCGCATCGTCATACCTGAGACTGAGAAGATAACAATTCGCAGCCTCCTGCCACTTCCTATTCTTCATGAAATAGTATCCGAGATTTCTGTAACACTTTGCTATATGTTCCGGACGGAATATGAAGTGGAAGGCTTCTATCGTCTCTTTGAAATACTCATCCTCCCTGCCCAGTCGTTTGATAAGGTCAAGATATTCAAATGTCGCCTCCGCGTTCACGGGATTCCATTTCAATGATTCCTTATATGCAGCCTCTGCCTGCCCATACTTTTCAAGTTTTACGAGGACAGTGCCATACATCCGGTATATCCTTGCATAAGGGATTGAAAGGCTGACAACTTTTTTACCGGAACTATACAGATATCTGTAAATGAACTCTTCAAAGTATTCATCGAAGCTGTGTAACTCACATGTTTCTTCAGGATCATGCCTAAGTATCAATCTATAAATTTCCTCAACTATTCTGATTGCCTTTTCTAAAAGCTCTTCTGCATCAGCAAACCGGGATTTCCTTATATTTGTATCTGCCTCATTTACAATTCGCTCTATCATCTCTCGATTCACTTTTTCATAAGGGATAACTTCGTCTCCCATTTCATCAGGATATACTGTCTGCAGGAAGAACATACAATTCTGGCGCATTTTTCCTTCCGGCACATGATCTTTAAAACTCTCGTACTCTTTTACAAGAAAAAGTACATCCTTTTCAAAGTCTCCGCATAACCCTTCTATAGCAAACATAAAAAAAGGATCATAGTATCGCATAAAGTCATACATGATATGCTTCCTCTCTTCATAATCTTCCATCAAGGGTGTCGCGAAACGCGACCCCCTTTCAACAACGCAAAATCGTCATCAAACCTTACGACAAATTGTCGCGAACTTAGCTCTCTTAACCATCCGCCTCAAAAAAATCCAATTGAATTGGATTTTTTGAATGTCCCGCAATAATATCCTCCCCCGCACTTGTATCAGCAGTTCCGGAAACCGCTTCCGCAGCCCCCGGACCGCCTCAATAGGAAGACAACTGAAGTTGGGGTAGGGGTTCAGTCGTAATCCTCGGGGAACGATGGCTTATATCTTCCGCTCCGGACCTGCGGCACGACGATCTCATAGAAATAATATCCCATCAATCGAATCGCCCTCTTTTTCTCCCTGTAATACTGCCTCCTGCTGATATCCGGCAGCATCTCTATGATAATTTCATCGGTATTCCTCACATTCCTGCAGAAATACTCGCGGATGATGTCACTGTACAGTTCTCCCTTCTTCGGCACGAAATACCGGACAAGAGCCAGCCCCCTTGCCAGCATATCCGACAATCCGTAAAGAAAAACCGTATCATCTACTGCGGCACTAAGCCGTTTCAGATTGATCCTCGGGTCATATACATTCAGGAACTGCAGTGCATATGCCAGGTCTTC
>ODAI014656991.1_pt1 | contig 16336 bp, 8 predicted proteins | sample 1539321 | NCBI WGS metagenome assembly ODAI01 (sample SAMN02144231, study PRJEB22623) | gut metagenome | biome: sheep rumen | host: Ovis aries | place: New Zealand
GCGATTACAGAGGGCAGAATACGGTCAAATTTGTCCAAAACGAAAAATATTCCGCCAAAAGCGCTGATTTTTTCAGATTTTTGTTGTACCTTTGTCATGTCACGATTTTTTGTTGATTGTTTTATTCCTAAATTCCGCAGCATTTAATTTAACTTTTTTATACCATGTCAGATTTTTCACTTACCTTAGTGCTGCGTTTAAAGACAAGCAAAATCATCAATGACATGGCAAAGGTAAGCATAAAATCTGAGAAAATCAGCGCTTTTGGCGGAATATTTTTCGTTTTGGACAGATTTGACCGTATTCTTTCCTCTGTGTATCTAAAAAACCTTAAAATGCTGTCGTTCGGAACGACAGCATTTTAAGGTTTTTTAGATATACAAATTGGCTCTTTTTGCAGGAATTTGACTATCTTTGCAAGCTATAGCAGTGACGTGCTGACCATGTCATATTGTATGTCCCACGCCAAAAAAACGTATATGGAAATGATAGCTTTGACACAATCGCAGATGGGTATCTATCTGGAATGTATGGATAAGAAAGGAGAGTTAGCTTACAATCTCCCCTATCTTTATGTCTTTGACAAGTCGCTCGATGGTGAACGCTTTTGCAAGGCTGTTGAGGCAGCAATCAAGGCACATCCGACACTGTTCACACGGCTAAAGTTGAATGGTGACGAAATACCTGTTATGTACATTGAAGAGGAACCATTGTCGCTTAAGGTGGAGCAGACCGATGGCACGGATTTCAAGGAATATGTAAAGCCTTTCAACCTCATTGGCGAGCGTCTGTTTCATGTAAATATTCTGGAGGACGGAGAGCACTACTACCTCTTGTGGGATTGTCACCATATTATAAATGATGGAACTTCGATGCAGACACTGCTGCACGACATAGAAACAGCCTACGAAGGCGGCAGTATAGAGCCGGAGGCAATGACACTGGCAGAGGAGGCAGAACGCGAGAGGGCTTTGCGGGAATCGGACGCCAGAGAAGAGGGCAGAAAATGGTATGCAGAAAACTTTGATTGCGAAGACCTGAATACTGGTCTGCTGCCCGACCAGATACCATCATGCGCAACGACAGACTTTGCAGAGCGCGAATTGCAGATAGACCTGCAGCAGGTAGAAAACTTCTGCAAGGACAACGGTATCTATAAGAGTACGCTTTTCACTACGGCGTATGCCTTTATGCTGGCACGATATAACAATGAGCAGGCTTCGCTGACACGCACCGTCTTCAACGGACGCACGGACAAACGGCTCGGCAGGACACAGGGCATGTTTGTCAAGACCTTGCCGGTCTATTGCAAGTTTGATGATGATACAACGGTGCTGGACCTCCTGCAGCGCCAGCAAGAACAGATGGCAGGATGTCGTAAGCACGAGGCATATTCATACATGGACATGATGAACGACCTGCATCTTGAGAGCAATAATACCTTCGTGTGGCATGGGGAGATGTTTGCAGATACCCTCCTGATGGGAAGTAAGATGCAGACGCATCTCATAGGCTTTGACAAAGAGGACGACCGCATATACATGAAGGCATATATATGCGACGGACACATCTGGTTGCGAGCAGAGTTTGACGGAGAATACTCCAAGGCTTTTATAAACACCTGCATTGACAGTTACGAAGCAGTGGTCCGTGGCATGATGTCGCAACAACTGCTTCGTGACATCAGTCTTACGGGAGAACCGCAATGGAAGAAACTGGACAGTTTTAATGACAACGACATGCCAATCGATTCAACGGAAACGGTAGTAGGCGTTTTCAAGGAATTGGCAAAGCTGCAGCCAGACAAAACGGCAGTAGTATTCAAGGACAGAAGATATACATATCGTGAAGTAGATGAGCTAAGCGACCGCATAGCCTTTTATGTCCGGTCAAAGGTCGAAGGTCAAAGGTCCGAGCCTGTTGTCAGCATACTCATTCCGCGTTGCGAATGGATGGCAATAGCATCGCTGGGAGTGCTGAAGGCAGGTTGTGCCTATCAGCCGTTGGACCCAACTTATCCGAAGGAACGTCTGAACTTCATGATGCAGGATGCGAAGGTGGAACTCGTCATAGCAGAAGAAGAACTGAAAGACCTTATTGACGACTATAAAGGAGAGGTGCTCTTTACGAAAGACATCGAGAAACTGCCGCCCGCTCAGTATTCAGCTATTAACTCTCGACCCATAAGCCCGTCGGACTTATTCATCCTGCTCTATACATCCGGTTCTACAGGAACTCCGAAGGGCGTGATGCTGGAGCACAGGAACGTAATGGCATTCTGTCGCATGCACCAAAAGGTGTATCGGTTGCACGAGGACAGCAGGGTCGGGGCATACGCAAGTTTTGGCTTTGATGCCTCTCTGCAGGAACTATGGGCACCACTCACCATAGGGGCTACAATATACATCATTCCCGAAGAGATGAGGCTCGACCTTATAAGCCTCAACGAATACTTTGAGAAAAACGGCATCACCCACGGCTTCATGACAACCCAGGTAGCGAGACAGTTTGTCAACGACATAGAGAACCATTCGCTGCAGGTATTCATTACGGGAGGCGAGAAACTGGCAGACGTTACCCCACCGCCATATCTGCTGCTTAACGGATATGGCCCCACGGAAAGCATCTGCTATGTTACTGCCTACGAGGTGAGAGAAAAGCAACAGAACATCCCTATCGGTAAGGCCGTACCGAACATGCACCTCTACATAATGGACCGTTACGGACATCGTCAGCCAATCGGTGCAGCAGGAGAATTGTGGGTAAGCGGTCTGCAAGTGGCGCGTGGATATCTGAACCTGCCAGAAAAAACAGCAGAGGCGTTTGTCGAAGATGACAACGGTAAACGGTATTACAAAACCGGCGACATAGTTCGCTATCTTACTGACGGCAATATAGAATATGTGGGCCGTCGGGACGGACAGGTGAAGATACGCGGCTTCCGCATAGAACTGAAGGAGGTGGAAGCAATCATACGTGAATATCCGGGCATCAAGGATGTTACCGTTCAGGCATTCGACCAAGAGGGTGGCGGAAAATATATTGCTGCCTACATCGTCAGCGACGAAACCATCAACATCAAGGCTCTGAACAAGTTCATTATGGAGGAGAAACCGCCATACATGGTACCTGCTGCCACTATGCAGATAGAGCGCATACCGCTGAATCAGAATCAGAAGGTAGATAAACGAGCCTTGCCGAAACCGGAAATCTCTGCAACAGAACAAGAAGGAATGCAGGCGCCGCTGAACATATTGGAGCAAGAACTGCACGATATGATAGCGAAAATAATACATACCGAAAACTTCGGTGTGACAACAGTCTTGGGCTATGTCGGACTGACCTCCATAATGGCTATCCAGCTTGCCGTGGCTGTAAACAAGCGATTCGGTGTAGCACTGAATTCAAAGACTCTCGTAAAGACAGGAACATTGCAAAGCATCGAGAACGAAGTGCTGCGGAGCATGATGTATGAAAGTCATGGCAATGAGAAATCAGGAGAAAGGAGTGAGGAACAGAACACCAATTCCAAACCCCTCCCGCTCAGCTATGCTCAAACGGGCGTTTATGTAGAGTGTGTCAAGCAACCGCTATCTACCGTATATAACATTCCGATGAAGATAGCCTTCCCACCATCCGTAAAAAGCAAGCAGTTGGCTGAGGCTGTGAAAATGGTAATAGCAGCCCATCCGCAGCTGACGGTATGCTTTGACATCATAGATGGAAACATCATGCAAATAGTGCGTCCAGAGTTGCCCATTGAGCTGGCAGAAACAAAGATGACAGAAGCAGAGCTGGAAAACTATAAGCAGGAATTCGTAAGACCATTCAACCTCAAGAGCGGTCTGCTATACCATGCGGAAATAGTAGAAACAGAAAAACGCACATACCTGCTTATGGATATTCATCACCTCGTTTCAGACGGTGCCTCTACGGATGTGATATTACAGCAGATATGCAGTGCCTTGGAAGGTAATACTATAGAGAAAGAACAATATACATACACACAGTTTGTCATTGATCAGCAAGAGGCTGAGAACGGACCGCAATATGCTGCAGCGGAAGCTTTCTTCAAAGAACAACTGAGCGAATGCGAGGAGGTGACAGAAGTGCCAGCCGACCTGCCTAATCCTATATCACAAGGTGAGACGGAAAGTGTCAGCTGTCCGTTTGACATTGAGAGTGTAGAACATTTCTGCCGCGAACACCAGTTGACGCTGGCACACTTGACTCTGGCTGCTGTGTTCTATACCTTGGCACGCTTTAGCAACAATGAGCGTGTTACGCTGACCACCATCAGCAACGGCCGTGCTGACGTAAGGACGGCAGAGACGGTCGGAATGTTTGTCAATACCCTCGTGATGAGCACAAAGGTGGGCGACCAGCGTGTTCTCGACTTTCTGGGAACAGTAAGCAAACTGTTTGATAAAACTTTGGAACACGAGAACTATCCTTTTGCACAGCTTGCTGCCAACTATAACCTGTCTGCAGAAATAATGTTTGCATATCAGATTGGCGTGTTGAATCAATATATGGTTGGCGGACAGACATTGGAGCTGGAGAATATGGAACTGCCGATTCCTAAGTTCCGCATCGCCTTCTACATACTGGAAGAGGAGGGCGTGCCTTCTGTAAGGATAGAATACGACAATGGGCACTATAGTGAAGGGCTGATGAAGAGCCTTGCACAGTCAGTAGTAACGGCTCTTACGACATTCGTACAAAAACCAGATGAGAACCTGCTACACATATCATTGCTAAACGATGTACAGGAGAATATACTGGATAGCTTCAACGATACAGACGTTCCGTATGACAACACCCAGACAATAGTATCGCTGTTCAAGAAACAGGTAGTGGCGCATCCTGACAACGTGGCTGTGGTATATCACGAAAACAGTTACACATATCACGAGGTAGATGACTTGAGCGACCGCATAGCCGAATATGTTCGGTCAAAGGTCAAGGGCCATGAGCCTGTTGTCAGCATACTCATTCCGCGTTGCGAATGGATGGTGATAGCATCGTTGGGAGTGCTGAAGGCCGGATGTGCCTATCAGCCTCTCGATCCGTCATATCCGAAGGAACGTCTGAACTTCATGATGCAGGATGCCGACGCACAGCTGCTGATTGCCGACGAGACTATGCGTGACATCGTTGACGAATACAAAGGCGAGGTGCTGCTGACAAAGAATATTAAGAATCTTCCGACCCCTCAACCTTCGACTATAAACGCTCAACCCATAAGCCCGTCGGACTTATTCATCCTGCTTTATACATCCGGTTCTACAGGAACTCCGAAGGGCGTGATGCTGGAGCATGGAAACCTGGTGGCTTTCTGCCATTGGTATCATCGCTACTATGAGGTGACGGACGCCTGCCGCGTGGCAGCATACGCCAGCTATGGATTCGATGCCTGTATGATGGACATATATCCTGCTATCACGTGCGGTGCGGCAGTATATATAATTGGTGACGATATACGCCTGAATCTGCCTGATTTGAATGACTACTTCAATGCACATGGCATTACTCATTCGTTCATCACGACACAGGTTGGTTATCAGTTTGCCACAAATGTGGAAAACCATTCTTTGCGACACTTCTCTGTAGGCGGTGAGAAACTATCGGCGCTGCAACCACCGACAAACTACGTGATGCACAATGGCTATGGACCGACTGAGTGTACCATCTTCACAACCATCTATCCGTTGGAGAAGTATGAACTGGACATCCCTATCGGCAAACCGCTCGACAACCTGAAGCTTTACATCGTAGATAAAGACTTGAACAGACTGCCGCAAGGTGCGATGGGTGAGCTATGGATTAGCGGTCCGCAGGTAGGACGAGGATATCTTAATCTGCCGGAAAAGACAGCAGAGACATTCATCGACGCTCAATGGCCGAAGGTCGAAAGTCAGAGGTGTTACAGAACCGGTGACATCGTGCGATATCTGCCTGACGGCAATATACAGTTTGTGGGCAGACGCGACGGACAGGTGAAGATACGTGGCTTCCGCATAGAATTGAAAGAGGTGGAGGCTGTCATACGCGAATATCCAGGCATAAAGGATGCTACAGTGCAAGCCTTCGACTACGATAATGGGGGAAAGTACATTGCTGCCTATATCGTCAGTGACGAACAGGTAGATATTGCGGCCCTTAACAAGTTCATCGGACAGACGAAGCCGCCTTACATGGTACCTGCTGCCACTATGCAGATAGACTGCATACCGCTGAATCAGAATCAGAAGGTAAACCGTAAGGCTCTACCTAAACCCGTGATACAGATTAACACCTCGGAATACGTAGAACCTGCAAACGAAACGGAACGACTCCTCTGTAGCATCTTTGGTGACATCCTGGGAATGGAACGTTATAGTTCCAATGCCGATTTCTTTGAATTGGGCGGTACGTCGCTGATGGTGACACGCGTCATTATTGAGGCTGACAAGCTGGGACGGCATATTGCCTACGGTGATGTCTTTTCACATCCGACTCCACAACAGCTTGCAGCATATCTTACCGGCAACGGAAACGACAGCGGAAATAAAAAAGGAGAAACTGGCGGTAAGGATACTGCCGATTCTGAATTTGACTACAGCCCTATCAACACACTTTTGATGCGAAACACTCTTGACGCCTTCCGGCACGGACAGCGTCAGACTATCGGCAACGTGTTGCTGACAGGTTCTACAGGATACCTTGGCATCCATGTACTGAAAGAATTGATAGACCGCGAGGACGTTCCGGAAATCTACTGCCTCGTGCGTGCAGAGGATTTGGACAAGGGAGAAAGACGTCTGAAGAATCTGTTGTTCTATTACTACAAGAAGAATTATAAGGAACTCTTTGGCTCTCGCCTCCACGTGGTGTTGGGAGACGTTACGAAGAAGATATCAGTAGATGCCCACATAGATACCGTATATAATTGTGCTGCCATAGTAAAACATTACTCTTCAGGCACTGAGATAGAGAACGTGAATATCGGAGGTGCAGTAAACTGTATGCTGTTCTGCATAGAAACAGGGGCACGGCTGATACACATATCTACATACAGCACGGCAGGACTTTCAGTAAACGGACAGCCTGCCTCGGATATAGTACAGACGGAGCAGAAACTGTATTATGGGCAGTATATGGACAACCGCTATGTCCATTCTAAATTCGTGGCAGAACGAACGATATTGGAGGCTATAGCCCTGCATGGTCTGAATGCCAAGGTTATGCGTGTAGGCAATCTGGCACCGCGTTCTACAGACGGTGAATTTCAGATTAATGCCCAGACAAATTCGTCGATGGGGCGTGTGAAGGTGTTCAGGACGTTAGGATGCTATCCGTACGAGATGACAGACCAGCCATTGGAGTTCTCACCAATCAATGAGGTGGCACATGCCATTGTGCTGCTGTCAGAGACATCGCGTGAGTGCTGTCTCTTCCATCCGTTCAACAACCACTATGTTCATTTCGGCGACGTACTGCAGGAACTGCGAATCATTGGCGATGCTCCACGTCAAGTGGAGAAGGCGGAATATGAAGAAACTCTGAACAAAGCCAAGAACGACCCTGTAAAGGCGCAGCAGCTGCAGAGTCTCCTGGCATATCAGGATCTGGCACATGGGCAACAGGCTGTTGCCATACATACCACCAACGATTTTACCACACAGGTGCTCTATCGCATGGGCTTCCGCTGGTCGGCAACATCGTGGGACTATGTAGATAGGTTCGTCACTGCCATCGACGAATTGGGATTCTTTGAATATTAAAATACCTATGAAAGAATATATCAGGAATCTGCACGCTAAAGGCATTCCAACACTGTTGGCAGCAGCTGGGCTTATCCTATTGTTCCAGTTCTTCAACCTCTATATGGAAAACAGGCAAAACGAAGAAGAAGCCTACAAGTTAATGAAGCGAGAACTGGAGATTGTAGATTGGAATATCATGTGGGAACTGGTGGAAACAGAGACATACATCGACGACTTATCAAAGACAGCCTCAAGTCATCTGTCACAGCCGGAAAAATTGTTAAATGATACTTACAATATCATGCTCGAGTCGGACTTCATCCTGGCTGTGGCAATAGGGTTCGAACCAAACTTTTTTCCAGAAAAAGGATACTGGTTTGAACCACGGTGTGTCAGACGCGACAGCCAGTTGGTTAAAGAACAGATAGGTGGCCCAGATCACGATTATTTTAAAATGGACTGGTATCAACAAGGCATGGAAAAGACGGGAAACGGTATGTTCTGGACCTCACCATACATAGACCACTCTCAGAATGATGAGGCTATCATTTCGCTCATACAGCCGCTCTTCGCTGATAGTACACATGTGGCGGGCGTAATGTGCATAGACGTATCACTGATGGCGTTGAAGCAGTTGCGGAAAAAGCCCGAGCCATATCCGGGCTCCATCTGTCAACTGCTCGACAGTGAGGGGAACATGCTTGTATCGTCGGATAACACCAAGTTGGATAGAATCGGATATTTTGTCGATTCCAAGAAACTGGCCCGTCACAATCTGCAAATTCAACTTGCCTGTCCTAAGTCGGCCATTTACGGCCCGACAGCCTTGCAAAATCTCATCACACTGATCATGGCAATGGCAGCCCTGCTACTACTGGCTTATATCGTGCAGCGCAGTTTACGCAACATAATTCACCTGAACGATGCCAGAAAGCAGCAACTGGCTGTAGAAAACGAAATGCAATTCGCCCACGACATTCAAATGAACATTCTGCGCCACGACTTCCCCAAAGAAATCCATGCCATACTGCTGCCGATGAAAGAAGTTGGTGGCGACCTATACGACTTCTATCAGAAAGACAATACAACCTATTTTATCATCGGCGACGTGGCGGGCAAGGGCCTACCCGCCGCAATGATGATGGCTGCCACGGTGAACCTCTTCCGTCTGGCCGTGCAACTGTTTAGCACACCTGCCGAGATAGTCAGCAAAATCAATAGCGTCATATCCGAGCATAATCCTGACCTCATCTTTATCACTATCTTCGTTGGCAAACTCGACATGCAGCACGGACTGCTTACCTATTGTAATGCGGGCCACAACCCACCAGTGGTGAACGGAAGACTCATGACCACCGACCCAGACATTCCTATCGGCTATGATGCCAATTATGAATTCCGTTCATATGGCGAACTGTTTCAAGAGGGTTCACGTATGGTGCTATACACCGATGGCATCACCGAAGCACGTAATCAAGATCGTCAGCTCTTGGGTAATAAACATCTGTTGTCTATTATCGATAAATATTATTTAGAAAGCATAGAAGAAATGAATACTCATATCTTCCGCGACACACTACAATATACGAATCATACTGAGCAGTCAGACGATATGACATTGATGTGCTTAACCAACAACACACCTCCGACTTCGCCCTCGCTCATTATCAGCAACGAAACAGAGGAAATAGGACGTGTAAAACTGCTGCTTCGCGAATTCTGCGTGTGTGCAGGGTGCGACCGCAGGTTGACGCGTAAAATCCTGTTGGCCGCAGAGGAGGCTGTAGCCAATGTTATTGACTATGCTTACCCTAAAGGTGAGTTAGGAACTATAGAAATCAATATCCTCGTGATGCCAACTACGAAAGCCCATAACGGCGACATTACCATAGTCATCTCCGATCAGGGCATCCCATTTAATCCGTTGGCGCAATCTTCAGGTAATGTGGAACAAGCTATCAGCAACCGCCAGGTGGGTGGTTTGGGCATCTATCTCTATCAGAACCTTATGGACAATGTCATATATAAACGTACTGACGACGGACGCAATGTGCTGGTACTCACAAAAAAAATTCAGTAATAAATAATAATAGAAATATGATGAAAGTTAGTATTAAACAGGACGAGAATGAAGTGGTAGTTTTGCTAAAGGGAGAACTCGACACGATTTCCACCACTAACATGAGAGAAGTTTTGAGTCGAGTGACCGACCTGGCCAGTCAAAAACTTATCATCGACTGCAAGGATCTGGAATATATCAGCAGCTCTGGCCTACGTTTTTTTATGCAGTTGAAGAAAAGTAGCGAGCAGCACGGAGGCAGCATCGTAGTGCGCGACCTCAACGAAGATGTAGAGGAAATATTCCGGCTCAGCGGTTTCCATCACATCTTTGACATAGACTCGCATAAAGTATAGCCTGAATGATTCATTACAAACAACGAATCAGAGATATTTACCTTTTATTTACAACAATAAATGAAAAAATTATTTAATTTTGCACAATATTTCGCCATTAAAGGGTGTTTTTAATAAAATCAAATTTATGTTCGCGTATATTTTAATAGCATGAAACGAATAAGTACTATCATAGCCGCCATGCTGCTGACCACAATCATGGCATGGGGTCAGTCGAGCATGAGCGATGACCAGGTGATGGACTATGTCATTGAACAGAACTCCAAAGGTATGTCTCGCCAACACATAATAACACAGCTTATGCAACGGGGTGTAACCATCGACCAGATACGTCGCATACAGCGGAAATATCAGAAACAGACGAATGGCGAAGCTCTGGGGGCTGAAGATATTACCGCCGGCACAAAAACTGTCAAGAACCGCCTACGCAAGGCCAACGGCGAGCAGCGCGACGAGGAGAAAGCCTCGCAGAAAGCCTCGCAATATCGGCTGAAGGGCAGCAAACAGTCTGTTCGACACACATACGACGACAAAGACAGTGAATATATGGCCATGGACGCTGCGGTGGATTTCATGATGCCCGACTCACTGCGCTACCAGACTTTCGAGGAGCCGTCGAAGCGTAAGATTTTCGGTCACGACGTGTTCAACAACAAGAACCTCACCTTCGAGAGTTCAATGAACCTTGCCACGCCGCAGAACTACCGCTTAGGGCCGGGCGATGCCGTGAACATCGACATATGGGGTGCTTCACAAGAGAGTATCACCGAGACCATCTCGCCCGACGGCACCATCACCATCAATGACATAGGCGTGGTACAGCTTGGTGGCCTCAGCGTCAGCCAAGCCAAGTCGCGCCTGAAAAGCGTGCTCGGTCCGCGTTATCAAGGCTCGAAAATAGAGTTGACACTCGGACAGACGCGCACCATCACTGTCAGCGTGATGGGCGAGGTGAAGGTGCCCGGCACCTATACCATGTCGGCCTTTGCCACCGTCTATAACGCCCTCTACATGGCTGGCGGTCCTAACGACATCGGCACGCTGCGTAACGTGAAGGTATATCGTCGGGGAAAACTGTTGTCGAACGTCGATGTCTATGACTTCCTGCTCAACGGCAGGCTCTCTGGTGACGTGCGCCTGCAGGACAACGACGTCATCACTGTATCACCCTACGAAGCCTTGGTCAACATCACCGGTAAGGTGAAACGCCCCATGTTCTACGAGATGAAGAAGACGGAGAGTGCCGCCACACTGCTGAAATATGCCGGCGGATTCACCGGAGACGCCTATACCAAGGCCATACGCATCAACCGAAAGGCAGGAAATGAATATTCGGTGTTCAGCATCGGCGAGTTCGACCTGAGCAACTTCAAACTGATGGACGAAGATTCCGTCAGCGTCGATTCCACGCTGAACCGTTATCAGAACATGGTAGAAATTAAGGGTGCCGTGTTCCGTCCCGGCATGTATCAAGTTGGAGGTGACATCAGAACGGTGAAGGCACTGGTGGAAGCAGCTGCCGGACTGACAGAGGGAGCCATTGCCCAACATGCAGTAATGCACCGAATGCGGGCCGACCGCACCCTGGAGGTGCTGCGCGTCGATATCAGCGGTATCATGGCAGGAACCGCACCCGACGTTCCCATTTGCAATGAAGATGTCATATACATTGCCTCACGCCAGGAGCGTGAAGAGCAGAAGACCGTCACCATCAACGGCGAAGTGGCCTACCCAGGTGTCTATAAATTTGCAGAGAACGAGACCATCGAAGACCTTATACTGCAGGCTGGCGGTCCTACCGATGCAGCCTCGTTGGTGAAGGTCGATGTGTCACGCCGTATCAACGACCCGAACGCCACTAAGGCAGACGATGAGCTGGCTCAGAACTTCAGCTTCAAAATCAATCCCGACTTCACCATCAGCGGACAGCCAGACTTCACCCTTCAGCCCTACGACGAAGTATATGTGCGCCGCTCGCCTAACTACAACGAACAGCAGAACATCACCGTCGAAGGTGAAGTGCAGTTTAAAGGCACCTACACACTGACCAGTAAAGACCAGCGCCTCAGCGATGCCATCCGCATGGCCGGAGGTCTGACCGACCGGGCCTACCCTGAAGGAACCAAGCTGTTGCGACGCATGACACAGGAGGACCTTGCGATGATGGAATCCGTTTTGCGAACCGCCCAGCGTAATTCCGGAAAAGACTCCATCGACGTCAGTAAGCTGATGACCCAGACCAACTATCCCGTAGGTATTGAACTGGAGAAAGCACTCAAGAACCCCGGCAGCGACGACGATCCCATTCTACGTGAGGGAGACCGCATCATCGTGCCCAAGTATGACGGCACAGTGAAGATTAACGGCGAAGTGCTCTTTCCAAACACCGTCCGTTTCAAGAGCGGAAAGGATGCCAACTACTACATCAACCTGGCTGGAGGTGTCACATCAACAGCCAAAAAATCGAAAGCCATCATCATCTATATGAATGGCATGGTGGCCCGTGCAGGACGAAACAACAAGCCCGCCCCAGGCTGTCAGATAGTAGTACCCACCAAGAAGCAGCGCCAGTCACTAGGCCTGCAGCAGTGGCTCAGCATCGGCACTAGTGCCGCTTCGCTCGGCACCTTGGCCGCCTCGATAGCAAACATCCTGAAGTAACACAACAACAGAAGATATGGAAGAAAAGAAGATAAGTGAAATTGACATCATAAAATTATGCGTCATAGTAATAAAGCAATGGCGGTTTTTGTCACGTTTTGCTGTGGCGGGAATTGTCATTGGAATAATTGTTGCCTTTAGCATTCCAAAACAATATGCCAGCAGTGTAATTCTCGCGCCAGAATTTTCTACTGGCTCCGGGAACCTCTCCAGCAGTCTTTCTGATTTAGCATCTTCGTTTGGTGTTGATTTAGGTAACTCGAAATCATCCATGGACGCCATTTATCCTGAAATTTATCCGGACATCTTTGAATCTACCGATTTTATCCAGTCATTGTATGAAATCCCCGTACGCCTACAGAAAGACCCCAATCCACGCCCCTATCTTGACCACATCATTAAAGAAGGAAAAATGCCATGGTGGAACTATCCAAAGGTATGGTTATCAGAATTACTAAAACCATCAGATCCGCTACCAAAGAAAGGTGAAGGAAAAGCAGACCCTTACGCCATGAATAGGACACAGTGGGACATCTATAATGGAATCTCCTCGGCCATCAATTGCTTTGTCGACAAAAAGACAAGCGTTATTACTATTTCCGTGAAAGATCAAGACCCTTTAGTTGCAGCTATCTTAGCAGACACTCTTCAACTTCGCTTGCAAGAATACATCACTACTTATCGTACAAACAAAGCACGACGAGACGTTGAACACTACAGACAATTAACAGAACAAGCCAAGAAAGAATATGAAGAAGTACGAGATAAATACATACGCAGTTCGGATGCACATCTTAATGTCAACCTTATGGCAGCAAGTGCAAAAATAGAAGATCTTGAAAACGACATGGGAATAAAATACAACGTATATACGCAGAGTCTGACACAACAAAAGTTGGCTGAAGCAAAACTTCAGGAACGTACTCCAGCTTTTACCATTATACAGCCTGCCAAAGTTGACCCAAAACCTGTCAGCACGCCCAAAATAGTAATCTTATTTATATGGACAATGCTTTCTCTGATTGTTGGTGTTGTAATTGTCTTGTATCGTAACCTGAATATCTATAGACTAAATTAATTACACATTGACCTACTCGTTACCATACATAACAGTTCTACTTATATTCGCTATCTTTTCGGTAATTTTCGCGCAACGGCATGAGAACAAAGAAGATGCGTTACTTTGCACTTGCATCTCCACAGGAGCAATCATTCTATTTTACGTTTTTTTTGCGTTCAGAGGATATGTTTATTCAGATTGGCTAAGTTACTCAGAAAGTTTCAAAAATGTAGAATGGGAAGACATATTCAATATTACAAACGAAAAGAGCAAAGCTGTTATACATGAGCCGGGATTTACGGCTCTAATGTGTTTTTGCAGTCTTTTTACCAGAGAATATGCATTCCTCGTCTTCGTAATAACGACTATCGACACCATATTATTTATTCGTTTCCTCAAAAGATGGGACGTGCAAAATATACCATTTGCCCTGATGCTTTTCTTCACCTTTGAAGGTGTAGGTCTCATGTTCAATGCACTTCGCAACCAATTAGCAATTTTCATTTTCCTTAATGCGTTAGAGTATATCAATCAAAGAAAACCTATTCATTATTATGCTATCTGTTTTATTGCTCTCTGTTTTCATTCTTCAGCCATATTCTATTTTCCATTGTACTTTATTTTAGGGTATAAGTTAAACAAATGGGCTTTTCTCATACTTATTTTTACGTTTTTTGCCTTCTATATAAGCCAGATCTCCATTGTACTAACTATAATTAAAATGTTAGGAGTAGAAGGAGCATTAGGCGAGAAAGCAGAATTCTATACAGAGGCTTTTACAACAGCGAGGGCACTCTCTCCTACAGGCACTGTAGAGAAACTCGGCCTTACGATTCTTATTTTCCTATATTATGGAAAACTCACAAAAGACAAAACCAATGTCATATTAATTAACAGTCTGATACTCTGTTACTTCTTTTATTATGTTTTTGGCGAATTTCGCGAATTAAGTTCTCGAATCTCTTTACTGTTCGAGTATTCATATTGGGTATTATGTATAAGACTTACCAATATATTTGCCATACAAAACAACAAACGACTATTTGGAGGGTTGTTCTTTCTTTATTGCTTATATGTCACAGCACTTGCGTACAGAGATCCTATACAAGAGTATGACAATCTATTATTTGGAGCCAAAAGTCAAACAGAAAGACTGAAAATATACAATAAGACTGTAGAAGATGAACAATAGAGGAATAATTCACATAAAAGAACGACAGCTAAAGCAAGGTGATTTCCTGTTCTATATGCATCAATTTATAGAGTCAGGCAAGAATGCCGGTTTTAATCCTTTAGCTCCAACTTCAAGCCCTAAGTATCTTTTCAGAAGGGTTATGCCATTTATATTGTGCATAATGAATGCCATGCAATTCTACAGGCTTAGAAAAAAAATATTGATTGTTTCCTCAAGAGGTGACGGAATTTTAGAAGCGTCGTATCCTCATTATCTTAGCTACCACATCATACCCATGTTGTGGGACACCTGGCCTAAAGAACAAGATTGGCTCTTTAAGGATTTACGCAGACTCAGATGTCCATTAGTATTGGTTTCTTCACGCCAAATGGCCATTCGCATAGAGCGTGAACTCAATATAAAATCACTCTGGGTTCCTGAAGGTATTGATATTCGAGGATTCAATAAAGGAAATGATTTGTCAACAAGACCGACAGACGTGTTTGAACTTGGACGTCAACACCATCAATATCATATCGCATTAGAGACAGCTCTTACAAAGAATTTCATAAAGTCATGGAAGGGAAACGTTTATGGAAAGGACGGTTCATTGCATAAGCTTGCCTGTGCAAATACTGAAGAACTGAAAGAAACGCTCGCTCTATCAAAAATAGTAGTATGCTTTCCCAAAATAGACACAGCTCCCTACAGTGAGAGCGGAAATATAGAGACACTAACCCAGCGATACTGGGAAGCGATGCTAAGCCGATGCCTCATAGTCGGACGGGCACCTGCAGAATTGACCGACCTATTGGGCTATTATCCCGTCGTTGACGTGGACTGGAATAATCCGACGGAGCAATTGAGAAATATTCTTTCCAACATATCTGACTATCAATGGTTAGTTGACAAGAACTTAGAAGCAGCCAAGAGGCTTGCTCCCTGGGACAGCAGGATGAATGAAATAAAAACATTTATAAACGACCATCTCAAAGTATGAGCATCAAGCGTAATTTCATGTTCAATAGCCTGCTGACCGCGTCAGGATATGTCTTCACCTTGCTGACATACCCTTACATCTCGCGTGTGCTTGGACTTTCGAATGTTGGCATCGTGAACTTCGTTGACGGACTGATCAACTATTTCATACTTTTTGCCATGATGGGAGTCGGGACGGTTGGCATCCGTGAAGTGGCCATCAACAAGAATGACAGAAATGAACTCTCTAAAACTTTTTCCGGTGTCATCACTCTAAACACAATCTCTACACTAATTGCC
>ODAI010081098.1_pt1 | contig 16335 bp, 11 predicted proteins | sample 1539321 | NCBI WGS metagenome assembly ODAI01 (sample SAMN02144231, study PRJEB22623) | gut metagenome | biome: sheep rumen | host: Ovis aries | place: New Zealand
AGGATGTGGGGAGGAGCAGTGGCTATCGAAGATATTGCTACTATGGTGGCTGATGTCAAAAAGGTGATGTTTCATGAAATAAGGAGTTAAAAATAATCATGAACTCTACTATTTCTCCCAATATTATCTTGAAAGAAAATTCGTCTTGGGGAAATCCACACTATGATGTAATTCGCTCTTTGTTGTACATGGTGGATACGAATATGATGACTGCATTGGATTGTCATTGTTTCTCAACCAAGAAATGTTTTGTACTCTATCATGAGGATCTTATTCCGAATCACTTATGCGTATACAAAAAATGTTTAGTTAGTCACTCCTTAAGTATTATCTAATTCTAACAAATAGGATTATAGGTTACTTTAGTTTGTATATTATAGCTCGCCAATAATCTGCACAAAGAAACTTGAGTCCCTCATTAGTTTCATTAAAATCCATGCCGTAGCAGCCATCATGGCCTTTATGGTTGACGAACCCTTGCCATGACTCCCTTGCCGGCAATACTTGGCGTGCCCGGTGGAAATATCGCACTTTCACGGATATGAACTGGCTGCAGGCATTGTGGATTCTGTGGATTCAAGTAAAGGGTTTCTTGTTTGAAAAGAATCCCAAACTAAATTATGGACACTTTTCCTAAAAAAGTGAGCGTCCCCTTTTGAAATAAAAATTGGCAACATTGGCAACTTCTATTGTGATATACTGAAAATCAACCATTATTAAATTGCCAATATTGCCATGTTGCCAATGTTGCCATGCAATTACGCGACTTTTCGGAAGGTGTTGTGACTTTGTTTGGTTACTTGACCGGTTTCTATCCAGTCAGCATTCCAGCGGTCCGCGGTGCGAACAGCGATGCCCTGCGCCTTGGCTTCTTGCAGGAGAGTTTTTCTGTCGTACTCGTTCTTCAGTTGCTTGAATAGGATGCGCCGTTGGTCCAGAGGCTTGATGTCGGGAATGGCTCGTTGCGCATCGCCTTCAATCAGGCGGAAAGCCATGGCCATGTGCTGCAGCAGTTTGTTTCCAATCATCAGTGCAGTCAGAAAATCCTCATCATTGCAGACTTCTAGATTGCCGCGCAATGCCGACAGAATCATGGCAATTCGTTCTATCTGAATCGCCATTCTCACCACTGCGGAATGGAAATTCTGCCCAAGCATCATTATCAGCGTCTTGTACTCCGTCTCCAGATGCTCTCCCAGCATGTCCTTCTGCTCCTGAGTAAGAGTCCACTCTTTCTCCTCGTCTTGGTGCAGCGTCTCGTACAACTCCAATAGTCTGTTCCCCACCTTCTCAGGAATAACGGACTGCGCAGAAAGGCTCGTCACATATTTTTTGCTAAACGGATTCGTGCCTTGCACAAACAGCGTCAGCAGGCGCGAGAAATAGCCGTTCTCCACGTTCGGAACCAGTGTCCTATACTGATTGAACGTTCCTGTCAGCAGCATGGACAGTTTGGGACATTCTATCACCATCTTACCTGTAAGAACGCGGTTCCTGCTGATCTGCTCATGTTCCGCAACCTTTCTGAGCGCCGTGTTGTAGTTCATCACCGAGGCACCCCAGATGTCCGTAATCACCGACCCTTCGCTTTCGTGCATGTAGCCGCAGCCATTCTGTTCGTATAGCGCATTGAACCACGCAGGGTAGGTGCTGTCTCCGGGGATAAACAAAGAGTGTTGTTCATCCACCACTTTCACCATGTTCTGCACTTGTCCCGCAATACCTTTTCCCGAGGCGGGAGCTGCCATCACGAACAGTTGCAGGTTGGCATAGTAACGTTTGGCGGTGGGACCGTAACGGAAATACAGATTAGGTACGCACGCGCTTGCGCCTGTAAGCACCGACAACAAGAGGATGTCTTCCTCATCCGGAGTACTTGCCAAGGTCAGCATCTCCTGTACGGGTTCAGGCAGGCTTTGCTTGTCAAGATGATCAACAATGCGGAGGTTAACCTGTTCCTCACGAGGGGTTTGAGTAGAATTGCTCATAATGATAATAATGTTAAAAAGTTAATAAAGCAGTAAATTGGGGCCCCCATTAGAAACGAAGTTTCGTATGGGGAGAGCGGAGACACGAGTCGCTTCAATGAGGCCAGAGCTTGTAGGCGGCCTCATTCTTTTGCGATCTCGTTGTCGAACGCGAATGCGAGTGCAAAGATACGTTAATCATTCGGGGTTTTCCAAATTTTTGGGCAAAAAAATGCTAAAAAAGTGAATTCTGTAATCTATAGATGTCAAAACAGGCAGACTTAGGTCTCCCCATACCATCTCATACCTTCAGCCTACCATCTCTATACGGTCTGCTTACCCTCTCCGTAGGGTGAGCAATTTTCCCCCTCCCTTTTGGGTTGGTATGGTTGCTATAACCACACAATATTCAAAAACAATAGTCCCGATATGAATCTTTTGCTGATATACGTAATCATAGCAGTCTTGCTCTTCGCAGCAGAACTTATTTTTCTTGTTTGTTTGATGGCACAATTATTTCCTATTGGATTTTGAACGTGGTTTGCGTTTCGGCTTAGCCGTATCTGCATCAATGGCGTTCAGCATGGCTAACTGCTTTAGCCTAAGATAGTTATTGACCGTAAAACCTTGTTCGGCAATCTGCCCGAGCAGGTAATGCATGGTTAAAAAAGTTTGACGTTCTTCGCCGAGCAGATTCTTCAGTCTCCTTGCAGCCTGTTTGTTATTCGTTTGCACCAACTTGGTTAGGTCTAACGGCTTGGATAAGATTGTATTAAGCGTGCTGTCGAAATAAGCGGCACTGCGCCCTACACGTTCCAGAAATTCAGTCCCTCGCAACTGTTCAACAGTCAGGGACTGAATTTTTTGTTGCCATTTCAGGGAGATATCCATCACCTTTTGTCTGAGGTCTGTTAGTGCCTCATCATGCAATTTCCGCAGCAGCGGATGGCTATGTGCGAAGTACTCTGTAAACAGTCTCGACATGGATTCCTCTTGTTGCAAAATCAGGTGGAAGTCGAATAGTTGCAGCAACAAGTGCCGCTCGTATTCTTGCTTCAGTTCAGGCAGCTGCGTGATACTTTGCGCCGCTTTGCCTTCTTGCTGAGAAATATAGTCTTCCACCTCCCTGTCGTTGATGATGGCACGGGGTGAAAGCGGGCAGGCAAGGACCAGCCCCTGCAGCGACCTGCAGCGGCTGAGTGCCACATACACCTGACCCGGCGCAAACGACTGATTGGCATCAATTATAGCACGGTCAAACGTCAGCCCCTGGCTTTTGTGAATAGTGATGGCCCATGCCAGACGCAAAGGGTACTGCCTGAACGTACCAAGTACCTCTGTTTCTATCTGGTTGGTCTGCTCATTCAGCGTGTAGTGAGCGTTCTCCCACTCGAGAGGTTCCACCTGTATGTCCTGATTGTCACCTTCACAACGTACCGAAACAGAGTGTTTCCCAACGACGGTAACCCGCCCGATACGGCCATTGTAATACAGGTGCTTGCCGGAAATATCGTTCTTGACAAACATCACCTGCGCCCCAGGTTTCAGAACCAATGTTTCTGCCGTGGGGAAAGAATAGTCAGGGAACGTGCCGCTCACTTCGGCTCGGTAGGTGTATGCCGTACCGGGCAGTTTGGCAAGTTCGCTTTCGTTGTAATGATTGGCGGTCTGGTTGTGCGTGGTCAGGCGGATATACGGCGTGTCCGGCTGCGGGCTGAAACGGGGCTGATAACGCTGATTCAGCATGGCAAGGGCTTCTGGTGAGGGCTTCCCCTCTCGCACTTGGTTCAGAATGTCGATGAATGTGCTGTCCTGCTGGCGGTACACATACGATAACTGGATTGTGACGTAATCGACTTGTTTCAACGCTTTTGAGCCAAAGAAATAGGGCGTGCTGTAGTATGGTTGAAGGAGTTTTTCATCTTCAGGCGTAACGACAGGAGTCAGTTGTGCGAGGTCGCCTATCATCAGCATTTGCACTCCACCGAAAGGTTGGTATCTGTCGCGAAAGCGTCTGAGAACCTGGTCGATAGCGTCCAGCAGGTCCGCTCTGACCATCGAGATTTCGTCTATAATCAACAAGTCGATAGAAGCGATAATCTTGCGCTTTTCCTTGCTGAACTCAAACTTCCGTTCTATTTTGGCTCCCGGCACAAACGGCGACAACGGCAATTGGAAGAACGAGTGGATGGTCACACCGCCGGCATTGATGGCTGCCACCCCTGTGGGGGCAACGACAACAGAGTGCTTGCGCGAGCGCTGAACAACGGTCTTGAGGAACGTCGTTTTGCCCGTTCCAGCCTTGCCTGTCAGGAAAATACTGCGCCCCGTATTTTCAACAAAATCCCACGCTGTCCTAAGTTCATTGTTTCGCTCCATTTTGGTTGGTTATGAATAAATAGCCATCTCTTTAATGCCCTTACAAACAAAAAGGTGTGCAAAGATACGACTTTTTTTTGAAATATGCAAGAATTTACTGAAAAAAACGGCATTTTCTGCCAAAAGAATACATTTTTATACACAGAGAACCCCTTATAAGAATGTAGTAGAATGGTCCGGGTACGCAGGTCTCTGTGCTTGCGGCAAAAATGGTCACTCAAGCCCCTGTTTTTGCTCAGAAGGAGCGAGGAGCAAAGAGAGAAAAAAAGAGGGGAAGGAGAGGTGGTTTTTTAAGAAAGAGTTCTCATTTGTTTGCATTCGTACGCGCGGAGGTTGCGCGCGCTTGCGTATGTGCGAAAAAAGTAGTAACTTTGCAGGCTGATTTATGGACTTGGGTATACGGTTGTCCCCGAACAGGCAAGATACAATGCATACAATCGTCCACAGGCAGAAGAGGAATTAAGGTGCAAAAATGAAAGAATCGACTCGAAATACAATGAAAGAAAGTTTACGAAATATAAGACAAATAATTAGCCGGATCACTTGGTTGCGTAGCATACTGGTCGTCCTCGGCATGATGATGATGGAAATGAATGTGTGGGGAGTTGATTGGATTGGAGAGCCAGTGTCGACCACTAAAAGTTTTTATTTGTACAATGTGTCTAATCACTTGTTTTTAAATCCGACAGGAACTTATGGCGTAACTACTCCGCAGTATTTATGGTCTTTTAGCAGTATTACCCACGGAACAATTAGTACTAACGTAGGGAATACAACATGGTATATTTATGTTGAGAAAACAGCACCAGGAACGTCTGGAAATGCTAGTATTCGTACAACAATTGCAAATCCTGATATAGTGAGCAGTAGTACTACCATTGGCGCCTATAAATTTCAACATTCAAAAACTAGCGGATTAGGTCAGGGAACTAAGTATTTTAATTTAGAGACAAATTCTAAAATTACAGCGGCAAATACACAAGGTGAACAAAATGATTGGCTACTTGTTTCAGAAACTCAATATAAATCTACTCTTCCGTATTATTTTAGGGCTATTGCAGCAAATAGGACAGGAGATACAGGCGGTTCTGCATATGTGACATACGATGCTTCATTGCAGAATTCTACAACATCTACATCTGTGGAAACCAATTGTACCGACCCTTCTGCGCCAAGTACGACTATAACTCAATATTCTACGACAGCTTATTATCGAGCAGTTCCGGCGGCAAATAAGGTATTTATAGGATGGTCCACTACAGCAGATGGAAATAATATTATTCCTGGAGCAGGGGCCAATTATGCGTATACAATTACTTCTGATTCTCATAATTCCGGCTCGCCAACGGAAACAACTCTTTATGCCGTTTTTGGAGATAAGTATGTTCCCGTAATCACTATTGCAAATGGCGATAATTCCAGTATGCTCGTTGGAGAAACCATATCTTTTAGTTTCGATAATACCGATGGTTTGACGTTCGATATATCAAATACTAGTTTGTCAAGTGACATTACTAATGGACAAGATGTGATTACATATAATTATGAGACGAACACACTAATGGCGTGTAATGCCGGAGTGGCAACAATTACATTTCATCAACCCAATACGGAAACAATTCAGGGAAAAGATATCAGTTTTGATATTTTAGTTTCTAAACGGGCAAATCCAATAACCATCAATGGCGAGACCTCTTTTGTGGAATATTTGACATACGCAGATCAAACATCGGATTTAACTATTACTTCAGCGAATAATTCAAGAGAGGGGAGGCCTGATTGCGTGGTAACTCAGAGATCTGGTGAAGATGTGGCTACTTATACGGATCCAGGTTCACGGAAATATATAACCACCACTTTTAATGAGGGGACAGCAACTTGGAGTGTTACGCAACCAGAAGACTATATGTATGATGCTGGTGCTTCGACAATTACTGTGAATGTTAATCCTGCTCAAGAAAATTGTTATATACTACAATCAACAAGCGAGTTTAATGCGCCGAAAAATAGTGGTACAAGCGCTGAATCTCGATTTGTGTGGAAAGGAAGAGCAGATAAGATTACTTTTTCTGCGAAAACAACAGGAGATAACTCTACCAATTTGCATATGGTAACATTAAATGCAAATGGAGAGGACTTGAATGATTATGAATATTCTCTTGGAACGAGTTATTGGGTTTTAGAGCCATCCCTTAACAATAATGTAAGAGGTGTAAGATTCTATCAAAGAGGACAAACTTCTACGCGTAAGATTAAAGATATTTATGTACATCGTTCACCATATATAGAAGTTACACCATCTTCTCTTACTATGGATAATACAATCAAAGGTCATACCTCAATAAAGTATTTAGTGTTGGAGTATAACAACTGCGATTCAGGAACTATATATTTGTCTTCAAGTGATCCAACTCATTTTACGGTAAGTCCTTCTTCTATAGCTGTTAGCGATAACTCCACGGGTTCTGATACGATTACGGTTACATATCATGCCAATGCGACTGCGGAAGATAATCCTATTCCCGACAATGCCGTCATCACAGTTTATAATAAAGCTCGTAAGACGACCGTTAATGTCTGTGCTACAACAATTGACAAATATAACTTATTATATACGGGGACAAATTTATCCGCTGCTGTATTGGATGAATTTGCAAGTGGTATCAGTTTCAACTACGAGAATAATGAGAGTGTTGCTGTTCCTGCTCCCGTAGATGGAGATGTGGAGGGTTTCGACTCTTCCATAGAAGCAAACCATTTTTATTATACAATTTCTCATGAGGTAAGTAGTATCATTGTTGGTTGTAACCCCGCGCACGCAGAACATGTCGTCACATATGACCCATCCACTAATAAATTCAAAGCGTGGAATGCAGGAACAGCAACTATTACATTCTACGAAAAGGGAACATCTATAATCAATAGTAGAGACGATGTATCATACATCATCACCGTTACCAAGCACACTCCGGAATTTACTTGGAATAATGGCAACGAGGATGTGAACACAGGTATTTATTTCAATCACAATAGCGTTCACAGCAACCCCTATACGGATATTTTTGCGTCAAGTTCAACTACCAACAATTCCGGTTGTTCACTTACCTTGACATCTTCAGATGAAGTGGTTGCGACTATTGAGCAAGGTTCAAACCAATGGAACGCATCGCTTTCTACATACAACTATTATACTTATGAGCCATCGTATTCAGCGCACTCTGCGGATATCACCATCACTCAGGCAGAAAACTATTATTGGGCTGCACATGAGGAGATATATACGATTACTCCTTCTGTTGCCCCGTATCATGTGGAGTTTACGATAGATAACGAGGCAACATATTCAGCGGTGTTTAGTTGGCGAAATGATGATAATAACCATTACAAAACTAATGAAGGTAATCACGGAGTTGTACAGTTGGGACCCGAAAACGGATTGAACTGGGATGATAGAGTAACCGACATCCATTTTGAAGGGATTCCCCGCGATATCAGTTTCCGTGCTTATACAAGTACATCTATTGCAACAGGGGTTGATTTTAGGATATATGAGTCGCCAGATGGTTATACGTGGGGAAATCATATATGGAAAGGCACCGAGCTTGATCAAACGGTGATGAATTTGCCTTTGCAGCCCACCACACGATATGTGAAATTGTATTATACAGGTAATTATCGTGGCTATTTTGAGGACGTAAAAATAACAGAACTTCGTCAGTTTGAAACGGATAAATCATCGATAGATTTTGGTACCATACAGACCTCAGCAGGCATACCAGACGAAGTATTTGTATTTAAACACGCTAATGCAGGATATAACGTTTCGATAGAATTGGATGACCGTGTGTATAGTGAGGATGGATATAATCAGCCATTAGAAGGGAATTTCAGAGTCCAACGTGGTGATGATGATATTTCTTCTATCCCGAATACAGGCGGAGATACGATAGGACAGGCGAACCTAAAAATTCTTTTCTCAGAAACAGCGGAAGGCAAGTATGCAGGCTTTTTAACGATTAAAGACCAGATTGGAGATACTGCCAGAATATGGGTTTCTGGCGAGCGGATTAATGGAGTTCCAACCCCGACATTTACGTGGAATCCTAATAATGAACGTTATTTTGCAGGAACAGAAATCCCCAATTTCTTGCTATCTAATAGTAGTGGTCCTATTGAATACACCACTACCGATGAATCAATTGCATATGTTGATCAAGAAGGTACATTGCATATTCTACAACCGAATCAGACCGTTACCATAGGTGCCAGCCAAGCAGCGGTGGATACAGAGGATGAGAAATGGTCGAGTCAAACAGGAAGCATTACAATTGAGACTCTAAAAAAGAGCGATTTTGATTTACCATTGGCATTAACGGAAGCTGTGTATAATGGATCATATCTGTATAGCAAGAATGGTTATGGTTGGGATACTAATGCCGAGCAGGGTGATGGTGTCCGATTAGGTCCAGCACCCTATGGCAGTGGCATTGGTATTTTCACAAAAGGAGCCTATCAGCGAGGAGATAAGTATATCATTCTTTATTTCAATGGTACTCCAGATTCACTCTTTATGGACTATCGAACAAATTCAAATGATGCTTCTTGGGGATATTGGAAAGTGTCGGAAAGTGAGGATGGTGAACATTGGACTGATGCTTGGGAGGACGAATACAACAGTAGCCGCGCCTTACGTCATGCAAAAGTAGGACTAAATCACGCTTCGCAATACGTGCGTATCATGTATTCGGGAAACTATGGTGGACACGTGAAGAATGTGTATATTACATCGTATGAAGGAATACATTATTTACGCACATTGCGCACCCAAAATCAAAATAGAGACCTATTTGTGAGCCGCGGTGGAGTGGAAAACCATCAAGCCGTTGCTGACGATTATGGTTTGGCTCTGCGCCATGTTAAAATGACAAAGGACAATGATACGTATGTGGATATGTTCCAGTACGCAGATAACAATAAATATCTTTGTCAGTCGGGGGAGATTGTTGACACTTATGGGAACGAAGATGCTATGTCAACATTATCAGAGCAATGGGCGGTTTCGCAGACACAAGATAAGGAGGGATATATTCTCCAGAATAAGTCAAGTAACCGCTTCCTAAAAGTGGCTGATGATGGTTTGTTAGCATTGGTGGAGGAGTCCAACGCCACTCTGTTTTTATTTGAAATTCCGAAAGATCATCTTGATTGGCTGCAGGAGTTATCAGAGAAGCAAGCTTTGGATGCAGCACTGGAATTTAATGTGGTAGTAGAAGACCGTGCTCGTTTGACGGAAGAATTAATCCAAAATGACTATATTCGCACAGGAATAGAAATAACTCCTGCTCATAATCCGATAGTAAGCGTTGAAAACATTAATGAAGTTTATGAAACGGGAGTAATTGGTGGTTTGGTTGACGGTATGCAAGGAACTATTAACAATGTTACTCCAGGCCTTTATCGTCTAACGCTCAAAGCCTTGTTCCGTGAAACCTTTAATGAGCAAGCTTACTCTTATTATGGTCAAGATATCCGTAATTCCGTTGCGTATGTTGCTGCCAATGGTGTGAAGACGCCTATCATGTCGGTATATTCTACCGATGAAAATAGTGATTATGCATCAGAAAAGCCGTATTTGCCAGACTATCAACCTAATCAGGATGAAAATTCATTTTATCCAAATAGCACATATGCTGCTGGTGAGGCATTCAAAAATGAAGGGCGATACAACAATGAAGTGTATTTCTATGTAGAAGCAGATGAGGGGCAAACAACCGGTACTATCCATTACGGATTGTATTGCCCGTCCAATGCCGGTCGAGGTAATTGGTTATGCTATGAAGGATATACATTGACTCGCTTTGAACGTAAAGAGTATGTGTTTGATAATGGAGGTGATAGTCATGATGGGAATTGGGGAACAGAAGAGAATTGGACTTTTAAAGGTAATCGTTGTACTAAAGATAATTTTGATTTACCAAAGGTAGTTCATTTGGTAAGGATAGAAGAGGCTGTTACGGTTAATATTCCCAATGCTGCGGCTCATACGATAGAATATGGGGACAACACATCAATAACAATTGAGCCAACAGGCGGATTGTCGATTGGTATGGGCGGAATTGAAGGTGCAACTTCGGACAATTTAATTATTAAATCAGATGAAACCGGCACAGGGTATCTGCGAGTTTCGCCAGAAGTGAGTCAAGATAAAATGCCGTTGGCAACGGTAGAGATGTATTCCAAAGCGTATTACGACAGAAAATTAGATGAAAATGGCAAAGCCACAAATACCAACGAAGCCAAATGGCAATATATTGGTTCGCCAGTTATGAATGATGTAAACGCCAAGTCTATAGAGCAGGTGTTTTACTACGACTGGCTTTATCGATGGGACGAAACTTATGGATGGAAAAATGCCCGAAAAGAACAATACTCTCCGATGATTCCTTTCAACGGCTATTCACTAACACAGGACGGCAATTCCGGAGGCAAGACCTATACACATAAAGGACGTCTCATCAATGGTGACAAGACTTTCAATTTGACATACACGGCAAATAAACAAAAAGGCAGCCACTTGCTTGCAAATAGTTTTGCTGCGCCAATAGATATAAGGAGATTTATAAGTGAAGATTTCGGAGAGGCTGTTGAACCAATTATTTATATCTTCAACACCGGCTCCTATAACGAAGCTTCTGAGAACAACAATAATCATATAGATTGGAACTCAAGCGACGAAAAATCTTCTGGTGCTGAAGGGCAATACACTGCCATTCCTATAGAATCTGCATCATGGATTGAAAAGGTTACGCAAAATGCGTTTATTCCTTACATTGCCCCTATGCAAGGGTTTATGATTAAGAGAGGGGAAGAAGGCTTTGACGATTTCAAGCTTGATTATTCCCGATTGGTATGGAATGGAGATTATAAGAGTAGTAATCCCAACAGTCCAATGCGGTCTCCAAGGCGCTTGATGGCGGAGCAGGCTACTGACACCAATGGCATATATCTACAAGTGTTTAGCCGTAGGGAGATGGATGAATTGTTTATGATTGAACTGAGTCAATTCTCCCATGCCAAGGATAGAGGTTGGGATGCCGAAAAAATGAATGGTACAGCAGCAATCACTTTGTATGCTGTGGAAGATTCATTGCGTATGGCTGTGGATGCAACGCCGGAAATAAAAGGAACCTATCTGGGATTCCATTCAGAAGCAGATAGTACCTACTATTTCCGATTTAAGTATGTAGAGATGCCTGAACAATTATATCTGCTTGATCAACAAACAGGTAAGGCGGTGCCTATCGTGACAGATACCACATGGGCGTTCCTAGCCCAGCCCGATAGTGCATATGCTATCCGATTCAGAATAGTAGATGAAAGTATGCTGCCTGTAGGCTGGGATAGAGTGGATGACCAAACGCCTACTGATATTGCCGCCCTGTCAAGCCAAGACACGAATATATGGCAGGTTGGGGAGAATGTGTATGTTTCATGCCTTGGACAACATACGTATAATTTGTATGACATGCGCGGCCGCTTGATTGCTTCAGAGCAGTTTGTTGGTACACTCGTGCACAACATTTCCGATTTGAGTGCAGGTGTGTATATTGCAACCGTAGAAAACGAGTCGTTGAAAGTGGTAAAAAAATAGGGAAGTGATTCGTCAAAAACGACATAGAATAGTGCTGGGGATAGTGTGCGTTTTGTTCATTATCCCGTCCTGCTTGTACGCACAAACACTATTTGGGGACATGAAAAGCACCAGTAGTTATTTACGTCAAACGCCCTCTTATCACAGTGATAACTCTTATAGACCTTTCGAGAAAGGTGAATACGGAATGAGTCCGTTCGGGCAGGCAAGTTCAAATCCTTATGGGTATGGAAGTTATGAAGGGGGTATTGACAATCAAACATCCCAATTTACGTCTGCGTTCTCAAGGTTTAAGGGGTATTTGGGGCTAACAGCTGAGGAAACAAGAGGTAATATGTATAGGGAAATCATGTCTGGTGGTGATGTTCTTCCTCCTTGTGGCGAAAATGAAGAAGAAAACAATGGAGATGATTTTACAGGTGATGACAAGGAAAGGGTTCCCATTGGGGACGGAGTAGTGCCGTTGTTGCTGATGCTGGCAGTGTATGCAGGGTGGAAAAGTGAAATCAGATTACGCAGGTGACAAACAAATAGATATTCATTATGACACAAGACGAGATTTGGATTGCCAAATGTAACGAAGTGAAGGCTTTCATAGAAACGAATCAGCGTAATCCCTCGAAGCATGATGCCGAGGAGCGGGGGCTTTATTGGAACTGGTTGCACCACAACAAGAAACGCCTGAATGCCGGTCTGTTCAAGCCGGAAAGAGTGGCGTTGTTCAGTGAGTTGCTGAAAGTATCCGAACTGTACCGTCATAAGAACCAATACGAATAGAAAAGAGCGTGTTCGGTTTAACGTGAACTAACGATTGGGAAGAAGGACTTTGAATGGAAGGATTAAAAAGAGAATATAGAAGAATATTGGTATTAGCTGTCATGATAATGGCAGGCGTGCATGGTGTATGGGCAAGCGGCTCCGATTCCATCTATGCGCGAAGAACGGGCTGGTTCGCCTTTGCACCATATGGCAAGTCATTGCTAAGTGATGTCCACCCCAATTTTGTGCGGTTTGAGATAGTGGGAAATAGCAATCATCCGGTGTATGATTTCGCCGCGACAGGCAAGTCATTCCGTCCGAGTGTGCAGGGTTGCTTCGGGTTCGATTTGCCGATATGGGACCGGAATTTCGGTACAGAACAAGAGTACGGACTATGTATCAGCATGACCGCTTCGGCGTGCCTTTGGATGGATTTGTTTGAATCGCAGACGTCTCCGGTTATCAACACCGACTATCGTATAGGTACGCACACGTACACTTTCATTCACCGGCTGAACCGTAAGTTTGTCAAGAACTATTCCATTGCGTGGTGTCCGTTTAAGCACGAGTCCACGCATATAGGTGATGAGATTCAGATTCAGCGTGTACAGGCAGGTTATGCTATTCGCAGAGTGAACGTCAGTTACAACTACACGGAATTAGCGGTTACCCTCAACGAGCCGGAGGACCGGAATGTGCAGTGCCATACGTTCCGTTTAGGTTTAATGGTGTTATGGTCACCAAATGAGGGCTGGTATAGCATCAAGGAATCTGCGGGTGACGGCAAGGCCTCGTTAGCACACCCAGCCATGTCACCTTTTGAGGCGTATTTTCAGTACCAGTACCAAAGTCCCACTTCCCGACATGGTTTTCAGGGGGTTGCATCGGCAGAGGTGCGCAATCGAGTAGTGTATGGCTACGACCTCAGCCTGAAAGAGGGTCAGACGGATACACATTCGGCTGATTACAGGCGATTCACGTACAGTATCTTCCTGGGTATGCGTTACAACTTACCCGGGTACGATGGCTACTTCAGTCGGTTTGCCGTAGGGGCGCGTTTGTACCATGGTAATTGTCCGTTTGGTCATTACCGTGCCATTGACAACTACAGCCAAGTGGGACTTTCGTTAGTCTTCCAATAAATTAATAGGGGAAAAATGAGAACGATTAAGGATTACAATAAAACGAAGATTGCTTGCTATTTGGGTTTTGTGACGCAAGCGATAGTGGCTAATTTCACGCCGCTGCTGTTTTTGGTTTTTCACCGAGAGTATCAAATATCTATTGCCAGTCTGGCGTTGATTCCGGCGGTGTTCTACGTAGTGCAGTTAGTGACGGATTTTCTGTGTGCCAAGTTCAAGAACCTGAACTACCGGAAGAGTATAATCATCTCGGAGGTTACATCAGCGCTGGGTTTAGCGGGGTTGGCGTTTGTTCCGCAACTGCTGTCTAATCCATTGGTAGGTATACTGTTATGCGTATGTGTGTATGCAGTGGGAAGCGGACTGATTGAAGTGCTGTGCAGCCCTATTATTGAGGCGTGTCCTTTCCCCAACAAGGAGGGCATGATGAGTTTGTTGCACTCGTTTTACTGCTGGGGAGCAGTGGGTGTGATTGTAGGTTCCACTGTATTTTTTGCGCTATTCGGTGTGGAAAACTGGCGCTATTTGACATGTATATGGGCATTGGTACCCCTATATAATATCTTCAACTTCGCGAGCTGTCCAATCGAGCCTATTGTACAAGACACTGAAGGCATGAGTATGTCGCAACTGCTGAAAAACAGCCGTTTTTGGTTTTTCTTGCTGCTGATGATTGCAGCCGGTGCATCGGAGAGCACGATGGCACAGTGGACCTCCGCCTTTGCGGAAGCGTCGTTAGGTGTGGAAAAGGCGATTGGTGACATTGCGGGCCCCTGCGGGTTTGCTTTCTGCATGGGTTTGGGACGGTTGTGGTACGGTAAGAAAGGTCAGCACATGGACTTGTCCGCCTATATGACCGGAGCTGGAGTGTTGTGTTTTGCCTCGTACCTGCTGACTTCGCTTTCGCCAATTCCACTCGTCAGTTTGGCGGGCTGCATGATTAGTGGTTTGGCGGTGGGGATTATGTGGCCTGGAGCCATCAGTCTCACGTCCGCCCGAATACCAACGGGTGGAACCGCCCTCTTTGCATTGTTGGCATTGGCAGGTGATTTGGGCGGCACATTAGGTCCATCGTTGGTAGGACTTGCCACCAAATCAGCCGAAAATAGCATACAAAGCGGAATTCTTGCCGCCTCGGTTTTTCCCGCCTTATTGGTTATCAGCCTGATTGGTATTCGCAGTATGGCGAAGAAATTTAAGGAAAATCGGGCTTCCACAAATGCATAGTCATATCGACATTACCGTTGGGGCGAAAGTGCACGCCTTCGTCCTGCAGTAAAAGTCGGTGTTGCAGCCATCCCGGAGCAGTGCGTCCGTCCTTGTTCACTACGCGGTGACAAGGCAGGTTGTGCGCTTCGGGTGTATATCGCAAGGTGTGTCCGACCATCCGCGCATGACTGGGCCATCCCGCCCAAACGGCTATGATTCCGTAAGTTGTGACCCTGCCGGGTGGTATCTGTGAGACAATGCTGAGCACATCGTCGCGAAATTGCCTTGCCTGCTCAGGCGTCATGGTGTCGTTATAATCCTTCATGGAATAAAGGGTAACAGACCTACTGTGAGTTCCTTAAATCGGCCAAAATCATGACTCGCAGGAAGGCTTGGAACTGCACGTATCGCTTGGCTTTGCCGGTGACGGGATCGATGGTAGCCTGGGGGTCGGCGTGATTGCCTCGGATGCCCGGGAGTTGGGCTATGAAGCGCTCTTTCCATGCCTGAAGTTCAGCCAGTTGCTCGGGTGTCGGGTTGTTCTCAGGCTTGGCATATGACTGGATGCGTGCCATTTCGAGCCAGGCTTGACGGAAGCGGTTGTGGTGCGCCTGTTCGGCAGGAGTGAGGGGCGTTTTGTCGTAATCACGGGGGTTGGCCCGGTGATAGATTTCCTTTTTGCCACGTTTGATAATTTTGCCGTCAGGAGAACGAAACATCTTCTGACGGTGGATGGCACCATGTTTTTGAATGGCGCCATGGACATTGGCGACGGGGAATTCGAATTGTGCTGTAGCCATAAATCGTATTTGTTAAATGATAATAGGGCGCAAAGGTAATGAAAAATTCTGACATAAGCAAGAAAAATGAGGGAAAAGGTAAAGAAAAGATAAAGAAATGAGGAAGATAAAGGTAGAAATAGTGATTTATTAGAATAAAAGTGATATAAGAATAAGGAAAAGTAATATTATAAGATATGGAGAATTATTGAATAGTTATAGAGTGATATAGGTGTGAAAATGGAACGATTGAGGTGTGATTAAGTAATCATGTTGGTGGAGTTATGGTGTGAATATAGTGTGATTGTAGTATGAATATGGAACTATTGTGGTGTGATTAAGGAATCATGGTGGTGGAGTTATGGTGTGAATATGTTGTGATTGTAGTATGAATATGGAACTATTGAGGTGTGATTAAGGAATTGCAATGGTATGATAATGGTACGATA
>ODAI013247307.1_pt1 | contig 16333 bp, 12 predicted proteins | sample 1539321 | NCBI WGS metagenome assembly ODAI01 (sample SAMN02144231, study PRJEB22623) | gut metagenome | biome: sheep rumen | host: Ovis aries | place: New Zealand
CTCCTCCGACATCGTGTCGGGCCGCACCATCAGGCTCATCGGGTCGAAAACGGAAAGGAAAGTGCCGGCGTCTTGCTTGTGCCACGCCGCGTCGTAGAAAGCCACATTGCTCTCAGGCTCCTCACCGAGATAGGTGCGGACCATGCAGATGAGCGTATCGCCGCCCTCCAATGAGAGAAGTGCCAGTTGCATACGCGAGCGCTCGCTCAACCGCAGGTCGGCGAAATTGGCGGTGAGCGAATCGAGAACCGTGTTCTCCGACAGGCGGTTGAAGGTCGCCGCCTCCACCCCCATCTCATAGAAGTCGATGAGTTCGGTGCGCTTAGTGATATTCAGGTAGGGCACCAGCGAGTCGGGCATGGCCTTGATGAAATCCTTCATCTGCCTTTGGGCCGAAGCATCGGCGGCAACGAACAGGACAACCATGAGCCATAAGACCCGTCTGAAGAGATAAAAATTTGTACGCATTGTGCAATATTACGGAAAAAATCAGACATGACCAACATTTTGCGGAAAAAACCTCAAATAATTGATAAAAGCGACAGAAAGATTTGAGTTTTTTTGGAAATAATACTATTTTTGCAGTGTGATACTCTATTTCTCATGTACGGGCAACACACGCTGGGCCGCCCAAGAGATCAGCAGGGCCACCAGCGAACGAATGCTCCCTATCACCGGCACCTCTCACGACTGCCATCTCTGGGAGATGGGAGAAAACGAAGCCATCGGCTTCTGTTTTCCTGTGCACGGATGGCGGCCGCCCGTGGTCGTGAGAGAGTTCGTACGGGCACTCTTACACATGCCAGAGGTCCCCTACTGCTGGATGCTGTGCACTGCCGGCGACGACATCGGAGAGACCGTCGAACTGTTTGAGAGCGACCTCGTCAAGGCCACCGGACGCCGGCTCGACGCCGCCTTCTCGCTGCTGATGCCCGAGAGCTATGTGGGTCTGCCCTTCATGGACGTAGACACACCTGCCGCCGAGGCGCGCAAGCTGCGGCAGGCACATGCCGACCTGAGCGAGTATATCGGCATGATCGGCTGCCGACAGCACGACCGCAGCCATTTGCACCTGAGCCGCTGGCCGAAGACCAACAGCCGGCTTTTAGGCGGTGCCTTCGTCAGATGGCTGCTCACCGACAAGCCGTTCCATGTGGCAGAAGACCTGTGTGTGGGTTGCGGCCAGTGTGCTCGTGCCTGCCCCACCGGCAATATCCGTCTCGAGGACGGCCAACCGCAGTGGGCGCACAGCGGCAACTGCCTCTCTTGCTTCGCCTGCTATCACCATTGTCCGGCACACGCCATCGCCTATGGCCGGCGCACGCGCCACAAGGGGCAATACTACTTCGGGCACCGCGGCGAATGACTCCCCGCCAAAGAACAGACATCCTAAAACATTCCACGATATGAAAAGAATATTTCTCGCATTTCTCGCACTGCTCGCCACCGTCAACACATGGGCGGTGAAAGCCAATCCCATGCCGGTAGAGGTGAGACAGAGCGACGGCACTATGCTCACCGTGATCCTCCACGGCGACGAGCATTTCCACTATTATACCACAGCCGACGGCGTGCTGCTCGTGCAAGAAGGCACCGACTATTTCATTGCCGGCACCGACGACAAAGGCATGCTGACGACCACCCGCCAACTGGCTCACCAGGCAGGCAAGCGCTCTAAGGCCGAGCAGGCGCTCATCGCCAAGCAAGACAGGCAGCGGTTCCTCGAGACAGGACTGCGGGAGGCCACTATGCACCGCGCGAAGCAGGAGCCCATCACCGCCACCAACTTCTACCCGCACCAAGGGTCGCCCAAGGGCATCGTCATCCTGGCAGAGTTTACCGACACCACCTTCTCCATCAGCAACTCGAAACTCGCCTTCGAGGAATACTTCAACTCGATGGAGAAACTGAAGGACCACGGCAATGGCGAGTCGGCCAACCTCACGAGCGTGAAAAAATACTTCAGCGACATCAGTTTCGGACAGTTCAATCCCGAATTCGACGTCTATGGACCGGTGAAACTCCCCAGCAAGTTGAAGACCTACGGAGGCACGCAAAGCAACGGACGTGGCGAGCGCATGGACCTGCTGCTGCAAGACGCATGCGCACTGATGAACGACAGCCTCGACTTCTCACAATATGACGCCAACGACGACGGCTACGTGGACCTCGTCGTCATCATCTACGCGGGCTACTCAGAGTCGATGGGCGGCAACTCCAACGAGTGCATCTGGCCCAAGGCAGGCACACAGAACAACGTAGGCGAATTCGACGGGAAGACCGTCAGCCGCTATGCCGTCAGCGCAGAGCTCAACGGATTCCCGGGCTGCTGGAACGCCGAGCCCTTCAAGCGCATCAACGGCATAGGAACATTCTGTCATGAGTTCTGCCACGACCTTGGACTGCCCGACTTCTACCCCACCGTCAACTCGGTCAAGGGCGACAACCAGGCCATGGAATACTGGAGTCTGATGGACTCCGGATGCTACCTCATCAACGGCTATGCCCCGATAGCCCTCAACGCATGGGAGCGTGAGGCTTTCGGATGGATAGAGATACCCACGCTCACCGAGGATACCGACCTGCAGCTGCGTCCGCTCGACGACGGCGGCACTGCCTACCGCATTCTCAACGACAACGACGCCAGCGGCAAAGAGTATTTCCTGATAGAGAACATGCAAGCCATCAAGCACAACTCCTATCTCAAGGGGCACGGCATGATTGTCTATCATGTGAACTACTCGGCCAGCAACTTCAGTGTGGCGAGCAACTCCGTGAACAATGAGAAAGGCAAGCCGCGCATGACCATCGTCCCTGCCGACGGACTGCTCTTTGCGCAATATAATGTGGGACAGACAATTGAAGGGAAGACCATCACCAACTCCGACTTCTACAACCAGTTGGCGGGCGACCCCTTCCCGGGCAACACTAAGGCGGAAGTCCTCTGCGACACCACGAATGTCGTCAACTTCCAGGTCTACACCGGCGAGGTGCTCAACAAAGCATTCACCGACATCAATGAGAGCGAAGACGGCGTGGTGTCTCTCCATTTCGTCAACGACTTCAATACCTACACCGGCATCGCTACGGCCGATGTGCGACAGACACGCACCGGACGGGGACCCATCCGTGCCATCGACGGCCGCACCGTAGGATACGACATTCACCGTCTGCCGAAGGGACTTTATATCCAAGACGGACGGAAAATCCTCAAGACGACAGACGGCGAATAAACGGGTGAGGCTGACGGGAAGTCCGGTCAGCGCTCACCAAAAATCGTAGTTCCCACGCGTACCATCGTGCTTCCGCACTGGCACGCGATGGGATAGTCGTGGCTCATGCCCCAACTGCGCTCGCAGAAATAGTCGGCATCGGCAAACCACCGGCCTTTCACCTCATCGAAGAAATCCGAGGCCAAGGTCATCTCACGCCTGATCTGCTCTGCATCGTCCACATACGAGGCCATCATCATCAGCCCGCAGATGCGCACATGGGTCAGTTGGCGCCATTCACCATCGGCAAGCAGTGCCCTGCAGTCGTCGAGCGAGAGACCGTATTTGGTCTCCTCCTCGGCAATGTGCAACTCAAGCAGCACGTCGACCACACGCTGGCAGCGGGATGCCTGACGGTCGATCTCCCGCAGCAGGCGCAACGAGTCGACGGCGTCGATCATCGCCACATAAGGCACGATATACTTCACCTTGTTCGTCTGCAGATGACCGATGAAATGCCATTCGATGTCGCCGGGCAGCACGTCGTGCTTCACCTGCAGTTCCTGCACATGGCTCTCGCCGAAAAGGCGCTGCCCCTCGGCATAGGCCTCGCTGATGGCTGAGGCAGGGTGATACTTGCTCACGGCCACCAGGCGCACGCCGTCGGGCAGCCGGTCAAGCACACGGTGCAAATTCTCACGGATGCTGCTCATCGTCTATTCTTCTGCGGACGCCGGTTTGCCAGTGGGTTGCACCTTATGCTCAAAGACATCCATGATCATTGTCTCGGCGACGCTGGCTATCACATAGTCGATCATCGTCGTACCCATCACCTCCTCGATGTGCTTCACCGCACCCGAAAAAGTGCCGGCCTGCACCAGATAGTAGACATTGGAGCGCTTCTCCTTCTGTGTCTTCTCATCGGTAGTGATAAACTGCAGTTTTGCCTTATACCAGCGGTCGTCGCTGTCGGCATCGCTGAAGAACACCTCTTTATATGAGGCTTTTTTGATGTCGGTCACCTCAAACTCACCTGTGATATAAGATGACATCTCTTCGGTAATCGACGACTCTGCCTCGGTGAAGCTCAGGGCGTCCACCGTATATTGTTCGGTCACTTTCTTCTGAAGTCCGTCGTCCATGGTTTTCTCAAAACGGATCTTCGTCTCAAACCAATCTGCTGTTCTTGTTCTCATTTGGATTTATTGATATAGAATTAAAACGGGTGCAAAAGTACAAAATATTCATAGAAAAGCCATCGCCGGACAAAGAAAAAAACAAGGGAGACCGCTACCGGCCCAACAATCCGACCATCTGGCGCGCGGCATGCTCAGGAGCACCGGTCTCGCCAAGCGCGGCACGCAACGACTCGTAGCCGGCGAGCATGGCCTGACGTCCCTCTCCCCCAGGCAGGATGGCTTGCAACTCACGGAGAAGCCGCTCATGGGAGAATGTCTCGAGCACCAGTTCGGGCACCACCTCACGGTCGACAATCAGGTTGACGAGCGACACATATTTCACCTTGACAATCACTTTGCGCAGCGCACCCCAAACACGGGCCATCGGTGCCGCGTAGCACACCACCTGCGGCACGCCGAAGAGGGCCGTCTCGAGGGTGGCGGTGCCGCTGGTCACCAGGGCGGCCTCGGCATGGGAGAGCAGCGCATAGGTGTCGCGGTGCACGAGTCTCACCTCTGTTCCCCTGATAAATGGCTCATAGTAACTGTCGTCGATAGACGGTGCGCCGGCCAGCACAAACTCATGGTCGGAATGATGGCTCATCACCCTCATCATTCGGGGCAGGTTGTCTCTGATCTCTGTCTTCCGACTGCCGGCAAGGAGTGCCACAATGGGTTTGCCAGAGAGGTGGTGACGCTCGCAGAATTGTAAGAATGTTTCATTATACGTTTTCTTGAACTCCTCCACCTCGTCGGCCGTGGGATTGCCCACATAGTGGATGGGATAGCCGTGCTTCTGCTCAAAGAAGGGCACCTCGAAAGGCAGGATGGAGAAGAGGGCATCGACATCACGCTTGATATTGCGTATGCGATGCTCTTTCCATGCCCATATCTTCGGCGAGATATAATAGAAGACTTTCGAGAGATTGCGCGAATGTACGTAGTGAGCGATATTCAGGTTGAAACCGGGATAGTCGACCAAGATGACGACGTCTGGTTGCCAGGCTGTGATGTCGCGCTTGCAGAGCGACATGTTGCGCATGATAGACGGCAGATGCGACAGCACGTCGAAAAGGCCCATAAAGGCCGTGTCGCGGTAGTGGCGCACCAACGTGCCGCCGACCGCCGACATCTCATCGCCACCGAAATAGCGGAAGTCGGCCTCACTGTCAACTTTTTTCAGTTCCCTCATCAATCGGGAAGCATGCAGGTCGCCACTGGCTTCACCCACAATCAAATAGTATTTCATAAACGTTCCTTCTCTTCAACGTCACTTCTCTCACTCTGTCTCAAAACTCCATGTGCGGCGCATCTCCTCCACCATCGCCTCATGCGTCACATCGATGCGGGTGGGAGTGATGGCCACATAGCCGTTGCGCAAGGCCCAGTTGTCGGTATCCGTCTCCTCTGGCTCGTCATTGCGGTACTTGCCCACCATCCAGAAATAGTCGTAGCCACGGGGATGATGCTCCTTCACACACTCGTCGTACCACGTGCCATGGGCCATGCGGCAGATGTGCACACCCTTCGTCTCTCCCAAGGGGAAATTGATGTTGAGGCACACTCCCAGCGGCAGCCCCTGCTCGATCACCCGGCGCGTGATGCTCCTCACCAACGGCCGCATGGGCTCGAAGTCGGCATCCGCACTGTAGTCGCACAGCGAGAAAGCCACCGAGGGCAGATATTTCATGCATCCCTCGAGGGCGATGCCCATCGTACCGGAATAGTGCACGTTGACAGAGGCATTGTCGCCGTGATTGATGCCGCCGATGACGATGGCCGGCGCCCTGTCAGCGCAAAACTGGTTGAGAGCCAGCTTCACACAGTCGATGGGCGTGCCGTTGCTCGACCACACCTCCACCCCCTCCGACCGGCTACGCAACTGCAGGCGCAGATAGTCGGTGGCCGAGAAAGCACAGCTGAACCCCGACCGCGGCCCCTCGGGGGCACACACCAGCACGTCGCCCATGTCGCGCACCATGTCTATCAGGCAGTTGATGCCCTTCGCCTGGTAGCCATCGTCGTTGGAAATGAGAATTAACGGTTTTTTACTTTTCATAAGCAATGTTTAATTTTCCGTGCAAAAATACGAAAAAAGGTTTAATTTACACGATTCTCGCATAAAATATGTAACTTTGCAAACAAAAACAGAGCGGCTACAACTCAAGGCCGCCAGCAGGTGCCTGGGCAGACATGCACAGACGCGATACCGAAAAAATAAGGAAAAAGATTATTAGGTGACACACACATGGGAAAAATCATTGCGTTAGCCAACCAAAAAGGCGGCGTGGGCAAAACCACCACATCCATCAACCTGGCAGCATCGCTCGCCACACTGGAGAAAACCGTGCTCGTCATCGACGCCGACCCACAGGCCAATGCCTCAAGCGGACTGGGCGTAGACGTCGCCACACTGGAGACTTCACTCTACGAATGCCTCATAGGAGAAACCAACGTGCTCGACGCTATCTATACCACCGACATCGAAGGACTTGACATCATACCCAGCCACATCGACCTCGTGGGAGCAGAGATAGAGATGCTCAACATCGACAACCGTGAGAAAGTGGTGAGCCAGCTGCTCGCCCCCATCCGCGACGAATACGACTATATCCTCATCGACTGCTCGCCCTCGCTCGGACTCATCACCGTCAATGCGCTCACTGCCGCCGACTCCGTCATCATCCCCGTGCAGTGCGAGTATTTCGCCCTCGAGGGAATAGGCAAACTGCTCAACACTATCAAGATCATCAAGAGCAAACTCAATCCGAAACTTGAGATCGAAGGCTTCCTGCTCACCATGTATGACAGCCGCCTGCGCCTGGCCAACCAGATCTACGACGAGGTGAAGAGGCACTTCCAGGAACTGGTCTTCAAGACGGTCATCCAGCGCAACGTGAAACTGAGCGAGAGCCCCAGCCACGGACTGCCCGTCATCCTCTACGACGCCGACAGCACCGGCAGCAAGAACCACCTCGCGCTCGCCAAGGAAATCATCAGCAAGAACAGTTGACCCCGGCCACACCCCACCACGGCCGCCGGTAAACAATACAGACATCATGCCAGTAAAAAAGAAATTCAACGCCCTGGGCAGAGGACTCGACGCCCTGATCTCCACCGATGAGGTGAAGCCGCAAGGCAGTTCCACCATCAGCGAGATTGCCCTCGACCAGATAGACGCCAACCCCAACCAGCCCCGCCGCGACTTCGACCCCACCTCGCTGCAGGAACTGGCCAACAGCATCGCCGAACTGGGCATCGTGCAGCCCATCACCCTCCGCAAGACCGCCGAGGGGCGATACCAGATTATCGCCGGCGAGAGACGATGGAGGGCAGCGCAAATGGCAGGGCTCACAGCCATCCCAGCCTATATCCGCACCATCGGCGACGAGAACATCATGGAAATGGCCCTCGTGGAGAACATCCAGCGCGAGGACCTCAACGCCATAGAGATCGCGCTGGCCTATGCCCACCTGCTCGAGCAGGAAGGCATGACTCAGGAGAAAGTGGCCGAGAAGGTGGGCAAGAGCCGGGTGGCGGTGGCCAACTATCTCAGGCTGCTCAAACTGCCGGCCCAGGTGCAGATGGCCCTGCAAAACCACACCATCGACATGGGGCATGCCCGCGCCCTCCTCTCGCTCGACACGCCAGCCATGCAGCTGAAGGTGTTTGAAGAGATCAAGCGCAACGGAGCCTCCGTCAGACAAGTGGAGGAACTGGTGAAGAAAATCAAGAACGGCGAATCCACCACCCTCGGCGGACGCAAGGGCGGCGGCAACAAGCTCCCCGAGGAGTTCAACATCCTGCGGGAGCAGCTGGAGGGATTCTTCAGCACGAAAATCTCGCTCAGCATCTCGCCCACGGGAAAAGGAAAAATCAGCATCCCCTTCTCCAACGAGGAGGAGCTGGAGCACATCATGAGTGTGTTCGACAACCTGAAACAAAAATAGCCCGCAGTGAACTTCCGCAAGCCGATAGTCATTCTTCGCGCAACAGCGGTCGCCATGGTGCTCCTCTGCACCATCAACACTCGTGCGCAAAACGACATCCCCAAGCCCCTCGACGACGACAGCATAGAGGTGACGACCAGTGATGCCGTGGCCGACGACATCATCTTCCTCGACCTCGTCGAGAAGGCCGACTCCGCGGCACTCGCCGCCGACTCCATCGCCTTCGCAAAGAGCGTCAAACGGGCCAAGCGCGACTGGGACACATGGAGACCTGACCCCAAACGGGCACTGTGGCTCGCCATCATGATCCCCGGCGCCGGTCAGGTCTACAACCGCAAATACTGGAAGCTGCCCATCGTCTATGGAGGATTCATGGGATGCATCTATGCCATGCAGTGGAACAACCAGATGTACAGAGACTACTCCCAGGCCTACCTCGACCTCATGGACACTGACCCCAACACACAGAGCTACAACCAGTTTCTGCACCTGGGCAGCAAGATAACCTCACAAAACGAGAGTCGATACAAGACGCTCTTCAAAAAAAGAAAGGACTACTACCGCCGCTACCGCGACCTCAGCTTCTTTGTCCTGCTGGGAGTCTACGCCATCTCGGTGGTCGATGCGTATATCGACGCGTCGCTGTCCGATTTCGACATCAGCAAAGATCTCAGCATGAAAGTGGCTCCTGCCGTCATCGACGGAAGCACGTCCACGGGAAGCCACACCCCACGCAACCCTGTGCGCTCAAGCGCTATCGGACTGCACTGCAGCCTGACTTTCTAAACAACACTCCACCAGCCGACGCGACAGAGCGCCGCCACAAAGTAAAAAATCAAGGAAGAAGTAATGAAAAAAAGCAAAACATGCCTCATCGCAGCACTCCTGATGCTGCTCGCCACACATAGCCAAGCACAAATCAACGACGACGTGGAAATCGTCTTCACCGACGAAGAAGGCGTCGAGGAGGTCATCGCCGTGCCCGAAGCGCTCTATATGAGCGAGTTGGACAGCCTCATGCAACTCTTCCGCAACCAGACCTACCTCATCGTCGACGATGAGTGCGAGTCGAGCGGAGAGAACCCCTACTACACCGACCAGGTGATCGCAGAGAGGCTCAGCAGGATGCCCACCCGCATCGAGATGCCCTACAACAACGTGGTGAGGCAGTTTATCGACAGATACACCAACCGCATGCGCCGCTCGGTGAGCGCGTGGCTCGGATCATCCAACTTCTACATGCCCATCTTCGAACAGGCACTCGAGTCGTATGGAGTACCCCTCGAACTGAAATACCTGCCCGTCATTGAGTCGGCACTCAACCCCAAGGCCGTGTCGAGGGTGGGAGCCACAGGACTGTGGCAGTTTATGCTCGCCACGGGCAAGCAATACGGACTCAGGGTCAACTCACTCGTCGACGACAGGAGAGACCCCATCCGCTCTTCCTATGCCGCAGCCAAGTTCCTGCGCGACCTCTACAGAATCTTCGGCGACTGGACACTCGCCATCGCCGCCTACAACTGCGGACCCGAGAACGTGAACAAAGCCATCCGACGCAGCGGAGGAAGCATGGACTACTGGAAAATCTACCCCTACCTGCCCGCGGAGACAAGAGGATACGTGCCCGCCTTCATCGCAGCCAACTATGTGATGACCTACTACTGCGAGCACAACATCTGCCCCATGCTCACCAACCTGCCCGAACTCACCGACACCGTGGTGGTGAACAAAAACGTGTCGCTGGCATCCATCTCCAAGATCTGCGACATCGACATCAATATGCTCAGAGACCTCAACCCGCAATACCGCAAAGACCTGGTCAACGGACTCACTGAGCCCTCCACCATTAGACTCACCATCCCCGCCATGAACAAATTCGTGGAGTTCGAGGACAGCATCATGGCCTACGATGCCGCGCACTACGGCAACAAACGGATGTATGTGGCCGTGGACGAGAGCAAGCCCAAGACCACCTCGCACCGGCAGAGCAGCAGCCAGCCGGCCGCACAGAAGTCTTCCGGCAGCCGCAGCGGGCGCAACAGCCACGCCACAGCCTCTGCCTCCTCCTCCAGATACGGCAAGAGCAGCCGGGGCGGCTCGTCGGGCAGCAGAAAGAGAAGACGATGACCCCAGGCACGGGTTCACTTTGCGTTTTTCTGCCTCATATCAAAAATTTCGGGCCGAAAATGATAGAAATGCAGAAAAAATACGCTATATGTATTATAAGATAGTATAAAAGTGAACATCCACCTGAAAAAAGTATATATATGGACGACATCAACCATAGCAACAAGGACAACGAGCGAGAAGCCGCCGACATCCAAATGGTGAACGAGGCCTATCAGCGACTGCTTGATAGTTACCTCTCGTCTCCCCACCGCAAGAAAGTGGACATCATCAACAAGGCGTTCAACTTTGCGAGGCAGGCACACAAAGGTGTCAGACGACTCTCAGGAGAACCCTATATCATGCACCCCATCTCCGTGGCCATGATCGCTTCGGCCGAGATGGGACTGGGGTCGACCAGCATCTGCTCTGCACTGCTCCACGATGTCGTGGAGGACACCGACTACACCGTCGAGGATATCGAGACTATCTTCGGCACCAAGATAGCGCAAATCGTCGACGGACTGACAAAAATCTCGGGAGGCATCTTCGGCGACCAGGCATCGGCCCAGGCAGAGAATTTCAAGAAACTGCTGCTCACCATGAGCGACGACATCCGCGTCATCCTGCTCAAGATCTGCGACCGCCTCCACAACATGCGCACGCTGAGCAGCCAACCCGCCAACAAGCAATACAAGATAGCAGGCGAGACGCTCTATATCTATGCCCCTCTCGCCAACCGCTTAGGACTCAACAAAATCAAGAACGAGCTCGAAGACCTCAGCTTCAAATACGAGCACCCGGGCGAGTATGAGAGCATCAAGAATAGGCTCGCCACCACGGAGAAAGACCGCACCGAGCTCTTCGAGCAATTCACCGAGCCCATCCGCACGGCCCTCGACAAAATGGGCATGAAATATGAGATCAAGGCGCGCGTGAAAGCCCCCTACTCCATCTGGAGCAAGATGCAGAACAAGCACGTCACCTTCGACGAGATCTACGACATCCTCGCCGTGAGAATCATCTTCACGCCCGAGAGCAAAGAGACCGAGATCGACGACTGCTTCAAGATCTATGTCGCCATCAACAAGCTCTACCGCTCACATCCCGACCGCATGCGCGACTGGGTCAACCAGCCGAAAGCCAACGGATACCAGGCGCTCCATGTCACACTCATGTCGAAGCAGGGACGCTGGATAGAGGTGCAGATACGCTCCGAGCGGATGAACGACATCGCCGAGCAGGGATTCGCCGCCCACTGGAAATACAAGTCGGGAGAGGTGGGCGAAGACACCGAACTCAACGACTGGCTCCACACCATCAAGGAAATCCTCGACGACCCCCAGCCCGACGCCATGGACTTCCTCGACACCATCAAACTCAATCTCTTCGCCTCCGAGATCTTCGTCTTCACACCCAAAGGCGAGATACGCACCATGCCCGCGGGAAGCACCGCCCTCGACTTCGCCTTCCAGATACACACCTTCATCGGCAGCCACTGCATCGGCGCGAAAGTCAACCACAAACTGGTGCCCCTGAGCCACCGCCTGCAAGGCGGCGACCAGGTGGAGATCCTCACCTCGAAGTCGCAGCACGTCGACCCCTCGTGGATCAACTTCGCCACCACGGCCAAGGCAAAGGCCAAGATACAGGCCATCCTGCGTCGCAACACACGCGAGATACAGAAAGCCGGCGAGAACACCCTCCGCGAGTTTCTCGAGAAGCACAACATGGAGCTCACCACGAGCATCATCAACAGGCTCTGCGAGTTGCACAACATCAGCAAGCCTGAGAAATTCTTCTACGCCCTCGGCAACAAGACCATCATCCTCGGCGACAAGGACATCGACGAACTGCTCGAGCGCAAGTCGACGTCGAGATGGCGCAAGTTTGTGCCTTTCCTCGGACCTGAGAAGAAGAAAGAGAAGAAAAACCCCAACAAGGCCGACGACGCGCCCGAACTCTTCGTCGTTACCAAGGAGTTCAACCGCAAGAAGCCGTTCATCCTCAACGACGACAACCTGCAGCGCGTCATCTTCCCCACCTGCTGCCGCCCCATCCCCGGCGACGACGCGCTGGGATTCATCGACAACAAGAACCATCTCGAGATTCACCGCCGCGACTGCAGCGTGGCCGCCAAACTGAAAACCAGCTTCGGCAACCGCATCATCGACGTGAAATGGGACACCCACCGCCGCACGCTCTTCAATGCCACCATCCACATCACCGGCATCGACCGCATCGGCCTCCTCAACGAGGTGACCGGCATCATCTCCAGCCAACTCAACGTCAACATGCGCCACCTCGTCATCTCGTGCTACGACGGCATCTTCGACGGCACCATCCAACTGAGTGTCTACGACCGCGCCGACGTGGGCAAAATCATCGAGTCGCTCAAATCCATCGAGGACCTGGAGGAAATCAACCAGATACAGTGACCATACTCCATATCTACTCACAACAAACTACAAATCTACTTATGAGACTGACAATGATGCTACTGGCCCTGGCAGCCGCTACCGCCACTATGGGCGCCAACAAGTATGACAACCCCGACACGCTCTTCGTCGCGCGCGACGGCACCGCCGAGTTCCGCAACATCGCCGACGCCATCGAGGTGTGCCGCGCATTCATGGACTACCACAAGGTCATCTACGTGAAAAAAGGCACTTACAAGGAGAAACTCATCATCCCCTCGTGGCTCGACAATATCGAGATTGTGGGCGAGGATGTGGAAAAGACCATCATCACCTACGACGACCACGCCAACATCAGGATGGAGGGCACCGAGAAGGGCATGGGCACCTTCCGCACCTACACCCTCAAGATTGAGGGCAACGGCATCACTCTCAAGAACATCACCATCGAGAACAACTCCGCACGACTCGGACAGGCAGTGGCGCTGCACACCGAGGGCGACAGGCTGACCTTCATCGGATGCCGCTTCCTCGGACATCAGGACACCGTCTACACGGGGAAGGCCGGCACACGCCTCTATTTCCACCAATGCTACATTGAGGGCACCACCGACTTCATCTTCGGACCCTCCACGGCATGGTTTGAGGACTGCACCATCAAGAGCAAGTCCAACTCCTACGTCACAGCCGCCTCCACACCCGCCGACGTGCCCTACGGCTATGTGTTCAGCCACTGCCGCCTCACTGCCGACGAGGGCATCGACAAAGTCTACCTCGGCAGACCCTGGCGACCCTATGCCTATACCTTATTTATTAATTGTGAACTGGGCAAGCACATCGTGCCCGCCGGATGGCACAACTGGGGCAACAAAGACAATGAGACCACGGCACGCTATATGGAATACGGCAACACTGGTGCGGGAGCCGATGCAGCCAACCGCGCTCCCTGGAGCAAGCAACTCAGCAAGAAAGAGGCTGCCGCCATCACCAAGGAGCGGGTGTTCGCCGTCAGCAGCGTGTGGAAGCCCGGAGAATAGACGCCCCCGGAATCTTAAATTTACAATAAATATATTAAAATTTTTAAAAAGTGCGAAAAATATCATATTCCGACGTGATATTTTTCGTACTTTTGGCAACGTATTTCAAGGATACAGAAACCGAGGCGGCCGGCCTGATAAGGAATGTCGCCATACAAACTACAAAACCAGAAAATTTCAGGGGAAATCTCTTATCATAAAGGAAAATCTCTTATTATATAAGTATCACTAAACACAACTAAAACAAACGTTTATGTATCAATCAATCAAAAGAGCCTCTGTGGCTTTATGCTTGAGCCTGTTGTGCTTTCTCGCCTACGCGCAGAAGACCATCACAGGTACTGTGACAGACGTGTCGGGCGAACCGCTCATCGGAGCCACCGTCTCACTGGGAGGGGCCAATGGTGTCATCACCGACATCGACGGCAACTTCACGCTCTCTGGTGTCAGCAACGGCGCCACACTGACTGTCACCTACATCGGCTATCAGACAAAGACCGTCAAGGTGGACAGCCGCAACAACTACGCCATCGCCCTTGAGGCCAACGACAAGTCGCTCGACGAGGTCGTGGTCATCGGCTACGGCACAGTGAAGCGCCGCGACCTGACAGGTGCCGTGGCGTCGGTCACCGGCGAGACACTGGCCAAGAACCCTGTGGCCAACGTGGCACAGGCACTGCAAGGACAGTTGCCCGGCGTCTCCGTTATCTCACAGGACGGCCGCCCGGGAGCCACCATGTCAATCCGCGTGCGCGGCGGCGGCTCCATCACCCAGTCCAATGAGCCGCTCTATGTGGTCGACGGCGTGGTGACCGGACGTATCGACGACATCCCTGCCGACGACATCGAGAGCATCGACGTGCTCAAAGACGCCGCCTCTACCGCCATCTACGGTGCCTCAGGTGCCAACGGCGTGATCCTCATCACCACCAAGAGCGCCAAGGAGGGCAAGACGCAGGTGAAATACAACATGTACTATCAGGCCAAGGAGAAGCCGGCACAGCTCGACGTGCTCGACGCCTACGACTACGTGCTGCACACCTGGAGCTATGCCACCGCCTACGGCGAGTCCTACGGCGACAACGTGGCCAAGTATTTCGGCCTCGGCTCCAAATACGGCAACCATATCAACGACTACAAGGGCGTGAGCACCCACAACTGGGTAGACGACCTGATGGACAGCTCACACGCATGGAACCACGACGTCTCCATCAGCGGCGGCTCTCAGGCCACCAAATACCGTGCCTCCGTCAACTACATGAACGACACGGGTGCACGTATCAACACCGGTTTCCGCCGCTGGAACGCCAGCTTCAAGTTCCAGCAGGACCTCAGCAAGAACCTCAAATGGGACGTCGACGCACGCTACAGCGAGATGCGCTTCCGCGGCACACGCTACAACACCGCCACCTCGGCCTATCAGTTCCGTCCCGTCGACAATCCCCTCGGCGCCGACGCCGACCCCTCGCAGATGGGACAGGGCTCCTCGTTCGTGGAGTATTCACGCAACCCGCTCGACTACACCAAGAACTACGACCAGTATACCGACATCAACCGCCTGCGCGTCAACACCGGCCTCACATGGACCATCATCAAGGGCCTCATCGCCAAGTCGGAGATCGGACTCATGCGCGGATGGCAGGAGCGCCAGACATGGGACGGCGGCAAGGCCGACCAGGGCTACAGCTCGGCCAACCTCTACAAGAACAACAGTTACAGCGTGCGCTGGTCGTCGACCCTCAACTACAATGTGCAGGGCCTGGGCGAAGACCACAGCCTCGGCTTCCTCGTAGGTTATGAGATGGTGGCCGACAAGAGCAACTATAGCGACATCTACGGCTACGGCTATCCCTCTGAGTTCTCGATGAAAGATGCCTTCGGCATGATCAACTTCACCGGCAAGACCAAGGGCAGCGAGGGACTCGACAAGTTTGACAACGTCATCGGCGAGCCCAAGCACGTGCAGTCCTACTTCGGACGTGTCAACTACTCCTACAAAGGACGCTACCTCCTCACCGCCACCTTCCGTGCCGACGGTTCGTCACGCTTCGCGCCCAACAAGCACTGGGGCTACTTCCCCGCTGTGGCCGCCGCATGGCGCATCTCCGACGAGGCCTTCATGGAGGGCACACGCGACTGGCTCGACAACCTGAAGTTCCGCCTGTCATACGGTACCTCTGGCAACGACAATATCTCCGCTGCCCTCTGGCGCGAGACATGGACCACCAAGACCATCTCCGTCGACGGTGTCAACAAGGTCGTCTACCAGCCCGGTGAACTGATGGCCAACCCCGACCTCAACTGGGAGACCACCACTTCGCGCAACGTCGGTCTCGACTTCGGAATCCTCAGAGGTAAAGTGCGCGGCAGCCTCGACCTCTACTGGAACACCACCAAGGACATCCTCATGAAGGTGCCTATCGACCCCTCCAC
>ODAI011527421.1_pt1 | contig 16331 bp, 13 predicted proteins | sample 1539321 | NCBI WGS metagenome assembly ODAI01 (sample SAMN02144231, study PRJEB22623) | gut metagenome | biome: sheep rumen | host: Ovis aries | place: New Zealand
CGCTCGCCATTCTTGTAGTTGCCCTCAAACCGCTTGCCGTCGGGTGTCTCTTCCACCGCGGGCCCGTGGAGCACACCACGGTGGTAAGTCCCCCTGAACTTGGTGCCGTTGTGGTAGTGGATAGTGACGACGCCCTCGAACTTACCGTCGCGGAACTCTCCGTCGAAGCGGTCGCCGTTTTTCTTCACCAGCCTGCCTTGGCCGTTCTGCTTGTCCTTATACCAGTTGCCGGTGTAGACATCGCCATTCTTCCATGAATAGGTGCCGGCTCCCGAACGCTCGCCGTTGAGGAAACGTCCCGTATAGGTGTCGCCACTGGCATATTTGACAACGCAATTGCCCGTGCGCTCACCTCTGACATACTCTCCGTCGTAGACATCGCCGTTGCTGTAGGTATAGACGCCCTTGCCGTGGGGCAGGTCTGCCTGCCAAGAGCCCACATACTTGTCGCCGCTCTCATAGTAGTTGGTTCCTTTGCCCGAACGCTCATTGTTGAGCCAATAGCCTACATATCTCACTCCGTTGCCGAAGCTGAAGGTGCCTTGGCCGTTTTTCATGTCATTACGCCAAAGGCCATCGTAGTACTGACCAGTAGAGAATGTGTACTTACCGTGACCTTCACGCTTGTCTTGCTTCCATTCTCCCTCATATTTGTCACCGTTATAATAGTACATCGTACCCTTGCCTTCCTGATAGTCACGATACCAGTAGCCCACGTACTTATTGTTGTTCATAAACCAATAGGTCCCTTTGCCGTGCTGCTGGTCGAGGTACCATTCTCCCTCATATCGCTCGCCGTCGGAAAAAGTGTAGACACCGTATCCCTGGCGCTTGCCCCTGACATACTCACCCTTGTAGACATCACCATTGAGAAACGTGGTGACGCCTTTGCCGTGGGGCTTGTTGCCGAGCATCTCGCCCTTGTAGACAGCTCCGTCCTTCATCGTGCACGTGCCGATGGTCGCCTTCTGTGCACCGGCCGCCGCAGGGATGAGGAAGATGAGTAAAACGATAATATAATTGCCAATTTTCATTTCTTCTTCGGATTTTCAGCCCAAAATTACAAAAAAATGCGGATACAAAGAAATTATTTGCAATTTTTATGTTTTCCTTATCTTCCCGCAAGCACAACTGTCAGCATTGCGTCGATACTATGAGGCCAGGAGGGGGATTTCTCCCCTACTCCGTCACCTCCTGAAGTGCTTGGTCGCCTGGCTTGAACAGCCATCCCCGGCACACTCCCGCATCAGCTTTGTACGGAACGAACCTCAACGTGCTCCAGTCAATCTTGTCGGTCGACTGCGCCACATCTACATGAGGGATGAGCGAACCGTCGCGCACCAGGATGACACACGGTATCTTGCCCACGGCAATCTCCTGATAGCCTCCACCATAGGCCTTGCCGCTCTGGTAGTCAATCCACTTGCCCTGAGGCAGATAGCAAATCCTCGATGTGCCGCTCTCAAGCAAGGGGGCCACTAAAAGTTGTGAGCCAAACATATACTCGTCTTCCACCAACCATGCCCCCGAATCGTCAGGATATTCCACAAAGAGGGCCCTCACCATCGGCAGACCGCGCTCACTGCAATCCTTGGCCTGAGCATAGACATACGGCATCAGCCGATATTTCATCTCTGCACAGTCGCGGAAGGCATCCGTGAACGACTCGCTGATAAGCCACGGCTCAGTAGGCGGTGCCCCGTGAGCACGCGTATGCGATGAGAGGAAGCCGAAGGGGAGCCAGCGCCGGTAGATGTCTTCGGGCGAGGCAGTGACAAAGCCGCCCATATCGTGGCTCCAGAAAGAGAAACCGCTGAGGCCGAAACTCAGGCCGCCGCGCAAGTCGCCAAGCATGCCGATGTTGTTGGTAGCCGCATCGCCGCCCCAATGCAGGGGATAACGCTGCGAACCGGCCCACGCACTACGGGCCCAAATGACTCCCTCGCCAGAATGCTCCTTGACCGCATTCCACAAAGCCATATTATATCGTAGAGGATAGAGGTTGTGCTCATAGAAACCTGTACGGCCACTCGCATACAAGCCATTGAAGGGTGCGGCCTCGCCGAAATCGCATTTGATGGCGCTCACCCCTTGGTCGATGAGCCGGCCGATTTTCTCCTGATACCACTTCACTGTGGCGGGATTTGACAGATCGAGAACGGCATCCTCATAAGGCATACCTCCCATGGCATTGCGCACATGCATTCCACCCTCAACCAACTCCTTGAAATATCGGTTTTTAGGAGTGAAATAGGGCAACTGCCACAGACAGACGTGGAAACCGTCTTTGCGCATCGACTTGAGCATTGACACGGGATTTGGGAAACGGTCTTTGGCAAACTCATAGTCGCACTGCCAGTCGACCCCGAACCATCCAGTGTCGAAATGAATGACGTCTGAAGGTATCTTGTGGGCCCTCAACTGCGAGGCGATGTCCAGACCTTCTTTCTGGGAGAAATAGGTGATGCGGCTCATCCATGTGCCGAAAGTCCACAGGGGAAGCATCGGGCTCTTGCCCGTGACGTTGGTGTAGGCATCGAGAATCTCTTTCGGCTGACCGAAGAACACAAAAAAGTCCATGGTCTCATCGCCCATGAAGAGACGCTGAGCACCGATATAACTGGCACCGAAGTCACACGTCACAGGGGCACTCGTGTGCATGAACACGCCATAGCCACGGTTGCTGAAATAGAAAGGCACAGGCTTATACATCCCGTCGGTCTCAGGACCTTGAGGGTCGGTGACATAGAGATGCACCCGCTGCCCCACCTTGTTGAGCGAGGTGAACGACTCGCCGCAACCATAGAGCCGTTCTCCCGGAGAGAGGAGGAAGACGGGATTGATGCTCCGGGAATTGTCGGAACCGCGCTTGATGAAAGAGAAAGGCAGCAATTTCACCTGGGTAGAGTCGTTGTCGACGATGGAGCGGCTCTGGGTAAGAATCTTCCCGTCTTTATCCCTGATTATCAGTCGCCAAGGGTATTTCTGTATCTCCACCATACCCTCCGCGCTACGGTAACATATCGAGGAGCCTCTGTCAACCGCTGTCCAGCCATTGGAGGCAAAGGTCGTGCCACCGCCTTTCAGACGACTCTTGAAAGCATCAGAAAACATCGGGTCGGAGTCGCTGTCGTCGGCAGGCTCGATGGGGGTGGTCAGCATGCGCACACGCACAGTCCGGCTGTCGATGAAATCGATGCGGAACGACAGGTCGGGGTCGTTGTCGTATTGCGTGTCGGGGAAGTCGAGCATCTGCATCCTCACGGGCCAATAGCCATTGAGGTTGAACGCCTGACGGGGAGACAGGCGGTAACGTTTCCAGTTGACCGTGCCGGCAGCCCGCTGCATGTCGAAAGAGGACAGGCTGTCGGCCAGAAAATAGGTGTTGGACAAATCACTGAAATCGGTCGACATGTCCTTGGCATTGTTCTGCAAATACTGCACTCCCGCATTGGTCTGTATCTGTGCTGCCGCTATGACAACATGACAGACAAGCGCTGACGTAAATAAAATCTTTCTCATTATCATCTTAGGTTGATTCTGCATTTTCATCTCAAAAACGGCTCATATACGCCATAAACCGGACAGGAGAAGGAGACTGGCTCACCTGGCAGAAGCCAGACGGCACTCCGGGCACACACCCTTTACCAGATAGTTGACCGAATGCCACTCGTATCCCTCAGGCAAATCGAGCATCGGCACCGGCACGTGGTCGAGACAGAAGGTGCGTCCGCAACGCTCACAGTGGAAATGCGCATGGGCGTCATCATCATGACCGACGTCATGACTGTGGCAGAGCTCGTATCTCACGCCGCCGCTGCCATCCTCTATCACATGCACCAGATGCCTTTCCTTGAAAAGGACGAGCACCCTGAACACGCACGACTTGTCGACAGTCAACAGACGGTCACACAATTCTGAAAGCGAAAGAGGCTGCATGGCCGACGACAAGGCACGCGCCACCAGAAGACGGTTGGCCGTAGGTTTCACACCATGACTGTCGAGCATCTGGGCACACTTCTCTTTTTCCATTCCCTGATTTTTTTGCGAAAATAGTGTTTTTCTCCGACATAAAGTCCAATTTTGCTTAGAAATTGCGCCAAAAAAGGCAAAACCTCGCAAAAGGCATCAAGAATTTGGCGGTAACAATGTTTTTTTTGTAATTTTGCACACAAATTAAAGCCGCCCCTATCATCACTTCAACAGAAACGACATGACAGACATCTGCTGCATAGGACATATTACACTTGACAAAATCATCACTCCTGAGAGTACCGTCTACATGAACGGAGGAACCTCATACTATTTTGCCTACGGCATCAACCACCTGCCCGACAAACTCAGTTTCAAACTCATCACGTCGCTGGCACCGAAAGACATCAAAGCCGTAGACGAACTCCGCGAGGCAGGAATCGACGTGACCTTCTATCCCAGCAGGGAAACAGTATATTTCGAGAACCAATATGGCGCAGACCGCGACAAACGCACACAGCGGGTGCTGGCAAAAGCCGACCCGTTTGTGAAAGAGCACATCAAAAACGTGGAGGCACGCTTCTTCCACCTGGGTTCCCTGCTCGACGACGACTTCTCTCCTGAGTTGATCAGGGAGTTGTCGAAGCACGGCACCGTCTCGGCCGACGTGCAAGGTTTCCTCAGAGCCGTAAGAGGCGGACAGGTCTACCCCACCGACTGGAAAGACAAGGAGGAAGTGCTCAGATATATCGACATCCTCAAACTCAACGAGCAGGAAATGGTGACAGTGACAGGACTGACCGACCCACACAAGGTGGCTGTGAGAATCGCCTCATGGGGAGTGAAGGAAGTGCTGCTCACCCTGGGTAGCAGAGGCTCACTCATCTATGCCGACGGGCATTTCTATGAGATTCCCGCCTATCCTCCCGCCAGCATTGTTGATGCCACAGGATGCGGTGACACCTATGCCGCCGGCTACCTCTACTGCCGCGCCCTGGGCATGAGCTATGGCGACTGCGGACGGTTTGCCGCTGCCATGTGCACAAAGAAACTGGAGCACAACGGGCCTTTCGACGGCACATTCGAAGAGGTTGAGAACATTATCACAAAATATAGGAAACAAATCGTATAAAAAAAATGAGAATCAAATTTTTATCACTATTGATTCTACCTTTACTCTCTATTTCGTGCATCGCCGCCACCTCTACCAATGCCGTGCAGGCGCGCAAACTTTTCGACCACACCTACAACATGGTGTTCGGTCCGCAAGGTTCCACGCTCCACTATGATGTCAATATCATCGGCATCCTGAAAGTCAACGGCAGTATCTGGTACAAAGGAAAGAAAAGCAAATTCGTAGAGTCGCGCTATCTCAGTTGGAACGACGGTACAAAAGACTACTGGGTTGACCTCAAGAAAAAGACCGTGACTCTCTATGATGCCAACTCTGAGCGAAAAGACAAATATTCCAGCAAATTCACATTCTTTCCCGATGACTATAACTACTCATGGGAGAACAGCAACGAAGGCTATGTCATTAACCTGACTGCCCGCAAGAGTGTGAAGGGCATCAAGCATGCCAAAGCGATTATCGACAAGCAAAGTCGCGCACCGAAATATTTGAAAATCAAGGTGCTGTGGTTTTGGACCACCATCAATATCTCTCATTTCAAAAGCGGCAATGTCAGCGACGAGACATTCAAGTTTCCCGCCGACAAATACAAATCCTACGCATTCTACGACAAGCGCGGACAGTAGAGACGATTCGTCCTATTTGTGCTTCTTGTAGTACTCCAGACCACGGGCCACTGTCTGCTTCACACAGTCGGAAGAGATGGTGGCTCCTGTCACACCGTCGACATTGGCCTTGGCAGCCTTGCTCACAGCCATGCCGTTCCACTTGCCGAGCAATTCCTTCTTCACACGGAAGAAATACTTGGGGGTCTCCTCATTGGGCAGTGCCTCTATCTTTTCGATTTTGTTGTTGCTGATATAAATCTTCAAAGGTGTAGGACCATTATAACCTTTGATGTCTGAGGCGATGGTCGTGGTGTTGATCACAACCTGACTGCCGTTCTTTGTCAGCACGCCGTCACCAGGCATGGCGCTGGTCAGCACAACTGCCACAAAGGCTGCCGACAACATTTTCTTCATTCCTGAAAATTTCATTTTTCCTTAAATTATTAATTCTTTATGATTGTTTTCTAAAAATTCCTCATTTCACGCCTTCCACACGATAGCCCTTTTCACGGAGCAGCTGGATAAGCCCACGCTCACCAATCAGATGGCCTGCTCCAACGACAAAAAGTGTGGCGCCAGAACGCATGATGCCGGGTAACGCCTCCATCCAACGGGCATTGCGACCATAGAGAATCACTTCTTCTTCCTCTTCGGTCGTCGCACAACGGCCCTCCATCTGCTGGTCGGTGACCTGCTCCAACCGCTTCAAATCCTGGGCATAATAGGCATCAACCAAGTCTCGCATCAGCTGCTCCTCAAAGTCCCTATGCTCGACCATGCACATGAGCAGCTCCTTCTGACGTTCGAGCGGCTGGCCTTTCAAAAGCGTGGAAATCTGGTCGTCCATCGTCTCGAGAGAGAGGATGTTCTTGCCCTTTTCACGCGCCATCACCTGCACCGCTTTGTCGATGCCATCGTTGGCCACGAAACCGGGATTGTGCTTAACATACATCTGCACCGACAAAAGGGTGCTGAGGGCGCTGGGAGTCATCCGGCCCATCTGACCTGCCACAAAAGGATTGCTTAAATCAGCACCCAGCAAGTCTTTCATCAGCAGATTGAGCGATGCCATCTCTTCGGGAGTCAGCAATTGCTGAAGTGTCATCCCTTCAGGCATCATCATGGCATTTTGAAGCTTCTGCAGACTCTCCATGTCCGTCATCTCGTCCATGATGACCTCACCACACACCTGCTTCGCTTGGTCAAAAGCGCCTCTGAAGCCGGGTATGGAGTCAAGAAAAGAGACAGGCACCAAATGGTGAGTGCCCATCAAAAAGGAAGGCGACGACAGCCCGTTACCCTCGATGCGGTAGAGCAACTGTGCACTGACAGGTCCCGCACATAGCATGAGGCATGTCAACAAAAGAAGGAATATGTTTTTTCTCTCCATTGTCTTTTCATTATGTGCACACCGAAGTCAGGTGTGCTTTCGGTGGACAAAATTACAATATTCGGACCAACATAATGAACAAATCAGAGTTAAAAAAAAATAATCAATCTTTCAGAAACATAATTATTACGACTTTTCTTTTTGAGATACCAATGAATTGGTGTAACTTTGTAGGTAAATATCACAAACCATCATGAGAAGACACATCATCACACTCACCTTTGCGCTGGCAGCACTGGCGACATCGGCACAAATCCCACGGCAGGAAATAGAGCAGAATATCCTCAGGTCGGCAAGCAACTACTATGCCTACCCTGGACCTGCCCAGGAGGAACTGACACCCTCGCCCAAAGGATATGAGCCCTACTACATCAGCCACTATGGCCGCCACGGCTCACGCCACCTCATCGAGAACAGCGACTTCGACAAGGCCTACAAGACGCTCATGAGAGCCGACTCGCTGCATAAGCTCACCACTTTAGGCAAGGATGTGCTCAGAAGGGTCACCATTCTGCGGGAGCAGGCTGAGAGGAGGCACGGTGAGCTTACCCTGCTCGGAGCAGAGCAGCACCAGGGCATCGGCGGACGGATGATCAGACGTTTCCCCAAGGTGTTTGAAGGAAAGACCCGTATCGATGCCAAAAGCACAGTCGTCATCAGATGTATCCTCTCTATGGAGAATGCGCTCCATGCCATGCTCCGCGTCAACCCCGAACTCGACATCCGCCATGATGCCAGCGAGCACGACATGTGGTATATGAATTTCCACGACAGAGACCTTGACAAGAAAAAGATGCCCGACAAGGTGAAAAAGGTCTATGATGAGTTCTGTAAGCACCACCAGCACCCCGACAGGCTGATGAACTCTCTCTTTAGCGACAGCAAATACTGGAAACATGAAGTGAACACGCAAGAACTGACCTTCCACCTTTGGAAACTCGCCTCCAACCTGCAGAGTACAGAACTGAGGCATACCATGACGCTACACGACATCTTCACGACGGAAGAGCTCTACGACCAGTGGCTGCAGACCAATGCATGGTGGTACATCCACTACGGGCCATGCCCATTGAATGGCGGCGTGTCTCCCTTCTCACAACGCAACCTGCTCAAGGTGATCATCCAAGAGGCCGACAGTTGCCTGCAGCTGCCCCACCCCGGCGCCACCCTGCGCTTCGGCCATGAGGTATGTGTGATGCCGCTCGTCAGCCTGCTGGAACTTGACCACTACGGGAAGCAGATTGCCGACCTCGAGCAACTCGATGACGAAGACTGGTCGTGCTATAAAATCTTCCCCATGGGCTGCAATGTGCAGATGATTTTCTACCGCCCCGTGACGGGCCAGGGAGACATCCTGCTCAAGGTACTCCTCAACGAGAACGAGGCAACGCTGCCTCTCCAGGCCGTCGATGGCCCATACTACCGGTGGAATGACTTCAGGGACTATTTCCTCGCCAAACTCGCCACCTACAAAGACTAATGAGACAAAACAACATCAACAATCCATAATCAAACAACAATATGAGACATAGTATTCTGATACTGACAGTGATGGCCATCATGGCCAGTTGCGGCAACAGCAACGGAGAAAAGACAACCAACGAGCAAAATGCCCCAACCACAGAAGCCACCGGCAACGACAGTCTGGCAAAAGCCACAAAAAGCAAGGTGGACCCCAAAGACGAGGCCTACCTGATCTCACGTGTGCAGGCCATCTACGACAAAGTGTTCGGCGAATACAACCGTGCCAACGAAAACGAAGAGATGCCCCAATTTTCTCCCGACGAGGATTTTTGCTCCAAGGATTGGAACTCTATGCTCCAGAAGATAGAAGAATATGACGCTGCCAACAACCCGGACGAAATCGGCTTCTTCGACGCCGACTATTGGGTCATGGGACAGGACTTCGCCGATCTCTCCATCAGCGACATCCAGGTGGTGAAACAAGACGGAGATGATGCCGAGGTGGAATTCATCCTCCACAACCAAGGCGATAAGATCAAAGTGAAGCTCGAGATGGAGTTTGAGCGGGGCGACTGGTATATCGACAATTTCATCGACCTCAAGTACGACCTCAACTGGAAAGAGGACATGAAGGAATATCTCAAGCAATAGGACACCTCACCAGAGGCGGTCGCGAGAGATACATTTCCGCACCTTATCTTTCTTGAGGGTGAGGTGCGTGATGCCGTCGGAGAAACTGCCCGCCTGATAGGGTTGGAAGCTGAAGACAAGGTCATCGCCGTATATCGCCGCCTGCGGAAGATCGGCGTCACCAAGGGCAAGCCCCCGCTTCGACATCTCTTCGGCCACCATCGCCCTCACCTCTTCCTGCGCGCCTTCGCGAAACAACGACTTGTTATTCAGCACCTCAAGCCGTTTCATGTCGAACGTCACATAGCGCTCGAGAGGAAAATCGTGCGCTCCGTAGGCATAGAAATTGGTGGAGATGAAGAGCGTCACATAGCGCTCCCCTATATAGCGCGGCGAGAGAAACAGTCGCAGATAGCTGAGAGGGAACGAGAAATCCTCATTCTTCAGGAAATACACCTGACGCATATACATGTCGCGGAAATGGTCGGCGATGGCCTGACCATCGCTGATGTTGGCTATCTCAAACGCATCGGGATGCGCCCGCCTGATCACTTCGGTGGGCAGCATCGATTTGTCCAAGTTTTTCTCCAAGTAGACATCGTCATAATAGAGCATATCCATATTGGTGAACGTGTCTACATAATTGATGATCCAGAACTTCATGTAGTCCCATTGTGCGCCTTCAGCCGTGGGATAGTCCATCAGTATCTTATAGCCGAAGTTGTTGGTGTCGCACGCCTTGAAATTGCAGGGAGACACGGCCTCGCAACGGGTGAACAGCGTGGGAAACTTGTTGCACACCAGCATACTGTCATTACGCATTTCTGCTAACGGCCTACGGACCTGCTCAATGCCCAGTCTCCCGCAGATATACCCATCCTGATAGAGTGTGTCGGCAGGGACGGCGGGGCCGATGACCGACACCTCGCGCTTCTCGGAGAGCATAGAGAGGAAATGCCCGCTCTCATAGTCCTCATAGAGCAGATAGTATTCTATCCCGCCGATATTCATCAGCGAGTCGGTCGTGGCATTCTTCACATCGTCGACAAAGCCGGCATAGCGCTGGGCAGAGGCATTACCCGCCCCCACAAGAAATGCCAGAAAAAACAATCGGGATAAACTGAGTCTCAACATTTCTATTCCTCAAAACTGTTCACGGCGTCCACGACCTCAGACAATTCCTCAAAGGTCAACTCCGGGCCTATAGGAAGGCTCAATTCTTCTGCATGTATCCGCTCAGTGACAGGAAGAGCGAGAGAATTCCACTGCCCATAGCAACGCTGCCGGTGTGGTGGAATGGGGTAATGAATCTGTGTCCCCACCCCATGCACACTCAGATGCTCACGCAAAGAGTCGCGCTGTGGAGCAAGTATGGGATAGACATGCCACACATGGCTCTCAGGACCCCCGGCCGATGGCAGCATGACGGCAGGATGATGAATGTGGCTATGGTAATAGTCGGCCATCTGGCGACGCCTCTCATTTTCCTCGTCCAGATAGCGGAGTCTCACATTGAGTACCGCCGCCTGCAACTCGTCCATGCGGGAGTTGCGCCCCTCATAATTGAACACATTCTTTTTGACCGCCCCGTAATTATGCAGGCAACGGACAGCGGCAGCGAGCTCATCATCGCACGTGGTCACCGCACCCGCATCACCCAGCGCACCAAGGTTCTTTGTCGGGTAGAAACTATGGCCGGCGGCATCACCAAGCGAACCCGTCAAACGGCCCTCAAACCGGCGCCCATGGGCCTGTGCATTGTCCTCTACAAGGCGCAGGCCATAAGAAGAACAGAGACTGCCCACCAAAGGTGTGTATGAGCACCGTCCGTAGAGATGCACGAGCATCACCGACTTGGTCCGGCGGGTGATATGCCGCTCTATCAGACTGTCGTCTATCTGCAAGGTGTCGAGCCGAGGCTCCACAAGCACCGGCACAAGACCGTTGGAGGTGATGGCAAGAATGGAAGCGATATAGGTATTGGCCGGCACGATGACCTCATCGCCAGGACTCATCACACCCATTTCTATATAAGCCTTATATATTAAGGTAAGCGCATCGAGGCCATTGCCCACACCGATGCAGTGAGAGACGTTGAGATAAGCGGCATAGTCGTGCTCAAACCTGCTTAATTCGCTCCCAAAGAGATAACTGCCCGACTCCACCACTCTGCGTGTCGCCTCAGCCAACTCTTTGCCATGCAACGCCGTGCGCCTGGCGAGACTTATAAACTCTATCATAATGCAAAAGTAGTAATTATTTGGAGAACTCACAACTATCAGTTGATAAAATAAGGTGTCAGAAACTTGAAATATTTTATCGGGAGGAAAGTGGAAGAAACCGATTATCGGCTGTCGAAGGGCAAAAAAAGTGAAAAATCCTTTTTTTTGCCATCGGTTTATATTATCTTTGCAGAAAATTTGCGGGTAGGCCACGAAAGGCGGCTCTCCCGAAAAGAAATTTACACAGATGAGAAAACTTTTAATTAGCATTATCGCACTCTTTTCCACCCTCTCCGTCGCCAACGCCCAGGAAGAAGTCTTCACACAGGACGGCAGGCAAGACCCTTCAACGATATGGGTCAACAAGGTGGAAGACGGCGAAGAGTGGAGAGACGAGAACCGTTGGCACGACCCCTTCGACATCTACGCAGGCCCTGTGGCAGGTATGATGGCTTCGAATATGACAAAACTGGACGGCAATTATTTATTCTCGCCCTATTTTGGTGGAATTCTCCATGTCTATTTCAGCAACCATTTCGGCATGAGTTTTGAGCTCGGCTATTCCCATCAAGGTACGCGCGACGCATGGGACAATTTCCATACAGACCAACAACTGATAGAAAAAGGTGGACAAGACGAAAGCGGCAATCCCATCATGCAAAGAGGCCCTTACGATTACAACCTCCATTACATCAACTCTGCCTACAAGTTACGCTACTACCCTATCCGTCAGTTTAATGTCTTCGCAGGCTTTCTCTTTGGTGTGCATTTCAGCGCAAGTAGCACCCTCGACGGGAAAAAGACCGACATCAAAGGCCATCTGCGTAAAAGGGCCGGTCATATCATCGGCGGTGCCGGATATGAGCTCGACAACCTCTATTTTGAAGGCTACTATGGTCTGCCCATCTCCAAGTTGGCAAGTTCAAGCCAAGGAAGATTTGTCTTGGGCGATGCCCATGAGCAGGTCATCTTGCTGACTGTAGGCTACAAATTCAAGGTCTACTAAACCATTTCGATACAATCATCGCTCAAAATACACCATTGCGGGTGAAGATGCTACAGAAACCATCTCCACCCGCAATTTTTGTTTACACCGGCGAATGTCCGCCGGCTATTTGAGGAATTCCCGAATACGCTCCAGAGGAATGCCGAAATTGAAATTATCGCTGCCGGCCATCTTGGCAAAATTCACTGCCACCACATTGCCGTCGACATCCACCACCGGACTGCCGCTCGATCCCTGCATCGTGGGGATGCTGTAGGTGATGCGCTCACCATCGGGAGTCTGCGTCACCCTGCCGCTGGTCATCTGTACACTGATACCTTTCTCTGTATTGGCGAGCATCAGGCCGGCATTGTATCCGATCATATACAGTTGCTGGTCAATCTTTATCTTGCCTTCCGACGATTTCCTGTTGAAATAGGCTTTGTTGCCATCGCCCGCGAACTTGAAGACATAGGCATTTTTAGGTGTTTTCTTGCTCTCAAGTTGCAACAAGGCGAGGTCGGCATTCTCTTTCTCCGACACCTTCAGGATCTTACACGGATTCTTCTCAAGGAAATCCGCAGGACTGCTCACCCGCTCACCGTCGTAGGAAATGCCGATATGACATACCGCATTCACATGGATATTGCTCATGTTCGCACCCTGAAGTTGGCGGGCAGACGCCGCCACCTCTTCATACATCATTTTCAGCCGTTGTTGCTCGGCAACAATCTGGCGCAACTGCGCCTCATCACCGGAAATCGTGTTGCCGAAGAAATCATACTCCATAAACTGTGATTTCTGCGCCTCAAGCATATTGTATTTCGACATAATCTGCCGCGCGACCACGGCACATTGCATCAGCGAAGCCCTCACTATGTTCGCCAGATTGGCCATGAGCTGCTGGCTGTTGAGTTCGGTCACCGCCACATGACGATTGGTGATGAACTGCCCGTCGTCACTGACAAAGAAGCCCGTGCCATTGAGCATCTGGGCATTTTGCATGGCACTCGCCTCACTGGTGGTGAATCCCTGCATATTGCCATTCTTGTCTATTCCTGTGAAATACAGTTTCTGACCGCCAGGCATCTCTATCTGATAGTAAAACTTATTGAGCACCAGCACGACACCGCTCTTCTGCTCCTCGAAAAGTTCATCTGCCGTCTTCTTGCCACACGATGCTAACATAGTCACTGCAAGCATCCAAAGCAACACATTTTTCATGTCCTTCATTTCCTTATTCAATTATACTTTGTCACTTTATGATGTAAAATTAGGTGATTGAATTGAAAAATGAAAATAATTTGGATTAATTTGGCACAGATTGACATATGACAACAAAAAATAGCAAAAAAAGTTCTGTCAGAAACAATAAACCTGTCTTCTTTTTTGTTTTCAAAAAGAAACAAAATACTCGTATTATGTGTGGAATAGTAGGTTATATCGGGAAAAGGGAAGCATTTCCCATTCTCATTCAGGGACTTAAACGGCTGGAGTACCGTGGATACGACTCTGCTGGCGTAGCACTCATCAACACTGACGGAAAGATGAGCATATACAAAGAAAAAGGGAAGGTATCCAATTTGGAAGAGCATACCAAAAGCCAAGATGTGAGCGGGACAATAGGCATCGCACACACGCGCTGGGCCACCCACGGCGAACCTTCCTCTGTCAACGCGCATCCTCATCTCTCGGAGAGCGGCAGACTCGCCTTGGTGCACAACGGCATCATTGAAAACTATGCCAACATCAAGGAATATCTCAGCGGGAAAGGCTATCACTTCAAAAGCAGTACCGACACCGAAGTGCTCGTTCAACTCATTGAGTTCGTGCAACAGCGCTTCCACCTCGACCTCGGAATGGCCGTGCTCTATGCCCTGCGCAGGGTGGTGGGGGCCTATGCCATCGCCGTTCTCGACCGCGAGCACCCCGAGGAGATTATCTGTGCCCGTAAGAGCAGCCCGCTGGTGGTGGGCATCGGCGAAGACCGCCAGGAGTTCTTCCTTGCCTCCGACGCCCTGCCTATCGTGGGGTATACCAAGCATATCGTCTATCTCAACGACGAAGAGGTGGCAGTTATCAGACGCGGGGAGGAAATCTCTGTGAAGAACCTCGCCAACTCGCGTGAGGCCGTAGAACCCAACGTGCACGATGTGGACATCGACCTCGACAAACTGGAGAAAGGCGGATACCCTCACTATATGCTCAAGGAAATCTTCGAGCAGCCCCGATGCATCTCCGACTGCATGCGCGGACGCCTGATGCCGACAGAACACAACATCGTGCTCAGCGCCATCCACCTTCATCGCGAGCAACTGCTCTCTGCAGGCAGGTTCATCATAGTGGCTTGCGGCACATCATGGCATGCCGGTCTCATCGGAAAGCAAATGATTGAGCGCTTCTGCCAAGTGCCGGTGGAAGTGGAATATGCCAGCGAGTTCAGATATAGGAATCCTGTCATCAAAAGCGACGATATAGTCATCGCCATCTCACAAAGTGGAGAGACGGCCGACACTCTCGCCGCCTTCAACCTGGCCAAGGAGCACAACGCCCTCTGCTTCGGTATCGTCAACTCTGTGGGCTCAAGCATTGCGAGAGCTTCCGACACCGGCATCTACATCCACGTGGGACCCGAAATAGGCGTGGCGTCCACCAAAGCCTTCACCGGTCAGGTGACAGTCCTCACGCTCTTCGCCCTCGCCCTCGGCCACGAAAAGGGCACCATCTCCCGCTCCGACTATGAAGCGCATATTGACGAACTGGCACGCATCCCCCAAAAGATTCAGTGTATCCTCGACCAGAACGACCACATCCGCGATATTGCCCGCACGCTGACCTATGCCCGCAACACTTTGTATATGGGAAGGGGTATGAACTATCCTGTAGCACTGGAGGGTGCGCTCAAACTGAAGGAAATCAGCTATATTCATGCCGAAGGCTACCCGGCAGCAGAAATGAAACATGGCCCCATCGCTCTCGTCGATGAGAACATGCCAGTGATTTTCGTGGCTACCCACCACAGGCTCTACAAGAAAATCATCAGCAATATTCAGGAAGTGATTGCCCGCAACGGACGTATCATCGCTGTTGTCACAGAAGGCGATACCGACGTCAAGAATCTGGCTGCTTTCGTCATCGAGATTCCGGAGACCTTAGAGACTCTCGTCCCGCTGCTCTCCGTCATCCCACTCCAGCTCATCGCCTATCATGTGGCGGTGGTGAAAGGACTCAATGTCGACCAACCTCGCAACCTCGCAAAAAGCGTCACCGTGGAATGACCGGCAAGACTGAGGAAAAAGGAATCCTACCAACAGAAAGCGGGTGAGCAATGTCTCTTGCTCACCCGCTTTCTTATTGTGTGTCACAGGGAACGGCTTTCTCACTTGCCGATGCAATGGTATTCGAAACCATATTCTGCCAATTCCTCGGCATCATAGATGTTGCGGCCGTCGATGACGAGCGCATTACGCATGGTCTTTTTCATCACACCCCAACTGGGCAGACGGAACTGCTTCCACTCTGTCAGCATCAGCATGGCGTCTGCGTCGAGCACGGCATCATACATATCCTTGGCATATTCCACCGTGTCGCCCAAGCGACGCCGGCACTCATCCATGGCAACGGGGTCGAACACACGCACCTTGCAGCCAGCCTTCAAAAGCAGGTCGATTGTCACAAGCGACGTCGCCTCACGCATATCGTCGGTCTCTGGCTTGAACGCCAGGCCCCAGACAGCGATGACCTTGTCTTTCAGGTCTTCTGAGAGATATTTCTTCAACTTGGCAACAACCACGGTTTTCTGATACTCATTCACTTCCTCCACGGCTTTCAGCACGCGCATCACATAGCCGTTTTTCTCGGCGGTCTTGATAAGGGCTTTCACATCCTGGGGGAAGCAACTGCCGCCATATCCGCAACCGGGATAGAG
>ODAI013674554.1_pt1 | contig 16331 bp, 17 predicted proteins | sample 1539321 | NCBI WGS metagenome assembly ODAI01 (sample SAMN02144231, study PRJEB22623) | gut metagenome | biome: sheep rumen | host: Ovis aries | place: New Zealand
ATGCCGCTCGTAACGCTTATGACAACTTGACCGATGACCAGAAAGCATTGGTAGGTAACTTAAGCGCACTGACCGATGCCGAGGCTGCACTCGCAGTAGTCAATCAGATTGCTGCCATCGGAGAGGTAACTTTAAGTAGCGGTTCTACTATTGCTGACGTTCGTACAGCTTACAACGCGCTGACCGACGACCAGCAAGCTTTGGTGGGTAACTACGCTACACTGACCGATGCGGAAGCCGCATATAATACCTTAGTGACTGATCACGCGGCTGCGGATGCAGTGATCGATAAGATTAATGCTATCGGTTCGCCGATTACTGCTACCAGCCAAACGGCTATCGAAGATGCACGTGCGGCTTACAACGCGCTGACCGATACACAAAAGGGTTATGTAACCAACTGTAGCGAATTGACCGATGCCGAAGCCGCACTCGCAGTAGTCAATCTGATTAACGCTATCGACGACCCGGTTGTTTATACCACCGCTTGTCATGACGAGATCACGGCCGCACGCACGGCGTATGAAGCGCTGACCGCAGAACAGAAAGCACTCGTAGATGCAACCACGCTTCAGAAACTGACCGATGCCGAGGCTGCTTATGCGGCATTAGTGGCTGATCACGCGGCTGCGGATGCAGTTATCGATCTGATCAACGCTATTGACGACCCGGTTGTTTATACAGACGCATGCCACCAAGAAATACTGGATGCACGTGAGGCTTATAACAACTTGACGCAGGCTCAGAAAAATCTCATAGATGCAAGTACGCTTCAGAAGCTGACTGATGCCGAAGATGCATATGCTTCATTGAATGTCGATATCACAGCCAAACCGGATCCGGTGAACGATGGTGTTTACTACAGCACGTTCTATGACGGTTCGCGTCAGCTGCAACTGCCGGCTAATGTAGAGGCATATACAGCTACCGTAAGCGGTGACAAGATGCTGCTCAAGAAAGTGGCGGGTGCAGGCGATATCCTGCCTGCAGCAACGGCTGTGGTTCTCAGAGCATCGCAGGCCGACTTCACCCTCACCCCGAGTGCAGCAAGTCCGGTTTCCGTAGAGAACAACGCTTTGCGCGGTACCGATGTGAATATGGAAGTTCCTTCTGAGCATTGCTACGTATTGAGTGGCGCAGACGGATTCGTTGGTTTCTATCCGTTGTCAGCTCCGTATACACTCTCGGCACACAAGGCATATATCGACCTCGATAACCTGCCCGGTGGTGCTAATAACGCACCGCGTCGTCTGCGCTTCGTCTTCAGCGAGGAACAGACCGCAACAGGCATGGAGAGCGTTCAGCCTTCAGCTATCAGCTCTCAGAAGGTCATCGAGAATGGTCAATTGTTCATCATCAAGAACGGTGTGAAGTACAACGCACAGGGCCAGGTGATCAAATAAATTTGATATTTGAAATTTAAAATTTGAGATTTTATGAAACGTACGTATAATCAACCCGAAGTGCAAGTAGCACATATCGAAAGTTCGGCATTGATGAACCCCGGAAGTGCCAATATGACCATGGATAAAGGTTCTACCGTCAACCCAGTACAGTGGTAATATTACACAAAATTGTGTATAATTCACCAAAAAAGTCCCGCATATATTTGCATATGTGGGATTTTTTTTGTGTTGCACTTTCTGCACTTTCCCCCTCCAAAGTGCAGTAGTGCAAATAGAGCAGAGCATTTTTTTTCGAACGCTATGTTCAAAAATTGAGCGTTAGTTGTTCTTATATATTCTTAGTCATCATTAACCATTACCGCTATCATCTCGAATCCATCCCGTTTCAAATGACCATAAATCAGCAAACCTTGCGCTGACGCTGCGCTGATGGTATATACTCTCCAAGGACAAGAGGTAAGGTAAACTCTGTTTTACATTTTAGATTTGAGATTTCACATTTGAGATTTATTCACACGGGCGGCTCGATGAGTCGCCCGTGTGTTGTATTAATGGTAAATATACTTAATATTTTCGACAAAAACACATAAAATATTAAATATACTTTAGATTTTTGCAAAATAATTTGCATATATTAAATTAAATTTATATCTTTGCAGCGATTTTAAAAAAAAGTACTATGGAAGAACTATTACACAGAGAGTACTACACGCAAGCAATCACTCAATGGCTCGGCAAACAAATTATCATCGTTCTCACGGGGCAACGCCGTGTGGGAAAAAGTATGTGCCTGCGTTTGCTGGCGCAAGAGAAGCAGACAGATCCTAATGCCAATATCATCTATATTGACAAGGAAGACGCTGCGTTTGATACAATCACCACGCATGAGGAGTTGAATGCGTACCTATCCGCTCATATTGCGCAAGGTAAACACAACTATATCCTCATAGACGAGATACAAGATATTTTAGGGTTCGAGCGTTCGTTGCGGAGTTGGATCAAACAGCCAGAAACGGATGTGGTAATAACCGGCAGCAATGCGAAGATGCTCAGTAGCGAATTGTCCACACTGCTGGCTGCACGGTATATTGAGATACCTATTCACGCGCTCAGTTATACCGAGTTCCTCTATTTTCATCAGTTGCAGGACAGCGATGCAGCCTTGGAGAAATACCTCCTGTGGGGCGGTCTGCCGTATTTGCGACTTATTGGTCTAGAACATACGGAGCAGATAAAGAACTATATCCAAAGCGTTTATGACACCATAGTGTTGAAGGATATTGTGCAGCGCGAACAAATACGGAATGTCACCTCGTTTATCAATCTCAGCCGTTTTGTGAGCGATACTATCGGCAAGTTGGTTTCTCCAAACTCGATCATGAAATACCTTCGTTCGCAGGGAGAGAATCTTTCTTCGGTCATTATTCAGAATTATCTCAAATACCTTTGCAATGCATATCTCACCTATCGGGTTCAGCGGTATGACATTCATGGCAAACAACTGTTAGAGAGCAATGACAAGTACTATTTCGAGGATCTTGGAATACGCAACAAACTTGTCCGTACGCGTCAAACGAATGATATTGAGAAGCGGATTGAGAATGCCGTGTATCTGCATCTTCTGAGGTTGGGTTATACCGTGCATGTCGGGCAGTTACGGAATGCGGAGATTGATTTTGTGGCAGAAAAAGGAGAAGAGACCATATATATACAAGTAGCCTATTTAATAGCTGACGAAGAGACCGAGAAGAGAGAGTTTGGAAATCTGCAAGCTATCAAAAACAACTATCCGAAGATGGCCATTTCAATGAATCCGCTCAATTCTATCTCTGATGTGGAAGGAATCAAACACATCCATTTGCGTCATTTCCTGAGCATGAATCAGTTATAAACCGTAACGGCCAAAAGTTTTACATTGGAAATTTGAGGATTTCTTATCTCGCATAGTTCGAACGATTATTCTTAGCCCTGAGGGACACGTTTTACGCAAGCGAACTTTCTAATTTGAGATTTATTCACACGGGCGGCTCAAAGAATGAGTCGCCCGTGTGTTTTAGGATTGTAAGCCTTATTTCACAACAAAAGTGCTACAAATCATTGAATTACGTAAACAATTCTTTTAAGTCTGATTCCAAGAAAGTCTCAATAGGAATGCCTTCTTCGCCCACCAGAACAGATCGATGAGGATGGAATTTCTCTTGGAAAGTATGCAGACCGGAAGTGTCTTTTTCGTGATTACTTTTCACTTCTATAGCCACGACCTTTGTATCTTTTACTAATACAAAATCTACTTCTTCTCCTCCATCGCGCCAATAATAAACATTAAACCGTCCGGTATAAGCGCAATTCATGATATGTGCTCCGACTGCGGATTCAAACAACCGCCCCCATAATTTATGATCAGCCCTTGCCGCTTCAAAATCATGCTCGCAATAGAGACTCATCAATGCATTGTTATAGACTTGATACTTGGGGATAGAGTTACGGCGGCGTGCTTTATCAACGGCATACTTAGTAAGCCCACAAACCATGCCGCTTTGCTTGAGCAGATCTAAATAATGAGCGAGTGTAGTGGTGTTTCCAGCGTCTTGCAACTGTCCAATCATCTTAGTCAGCGACACTTCTTGTCCGGAATAAGCGCTGCTTAACTCAAAAGTCTGACGTAACAACGCCGGTTTGGCGATAGGAGTGTCCATCAAAATGTCGTTGTTTATCGTCGCGTCCACAATGGAACTACTGATATACTCCTGCCATCTATCCAAGTCATGACGCAAATCAGCAGCTCCCGGATAAGCCCCGAAATAGATATATTCGTCGATGGTCATCCCAAAGCCTTCTTGCATTTCTGCAAGAGACCAGTTTGGCATTTTAATGGTCTCAAAACGTCCTTTGAGGCTTTCGCTTAGTCCTTTTTCCAAACGTACGCGGGACGAACCTAACAGCACTACTTTGATGGGCACATCATTGAAGGAATCGTCATCCCACTCTTTCTTGACGACTTCACCCCAGTTCAGTAATTTTTGTACCTCATCAATAACCAGCAGCAACTCGGGAAGTTTCTCCATCTGGAGTTTATTGCGCGCCGTAGCCCAACAATCGCTGATCCAAGCTGAACGAGTTGCCGGCACATTATCTGCAGAGAAATGCACCCAAGCCATCGAAAGGCTCTTTAGTACTTGCTTGATAAGCGTTGATTTACCGACCTGACGAGGTCCTTCGATGATTTGAATGAACTTTCTTGGCTCATTTAATCGCTTCGTAATCGATTCAAAATAAGTACGCTGCATCATACTTCAAATTTTTACTCAATACACTTAGTATTTTTACTCAATAGAATGAGTTATTTTGCTTTCGGGTGCAAAGATACAACAAATTTTGCACATACGCAAATATAAGTACATTTTTTTTCGCAAAAAATAGAATTCATTCTATTATTTTATATCAGTTGCCGGATTTGGATGCTTGCATACATAAGCCGTCAGCAGATATAAAATAGAAGGGATACATCCCTTTTGCGAAAAAAATGTACTTTTATGAGCGCGTATGCTCAGCATAATGCGACCATATTTTCGGAGGGTTCCCTTTTAAGGGGCGTGCCGAAGATACTACTTTTTTTTGAATTGTGCAAATGTTTATCCGTATTTTTGTGCAAATTTGCACTAAATAACGGTTTTTAGAGCTATTTATTCGTATTTTAGTGAAAATCTGCATTAAATTACGGTTAGAAATCTCCGTATTATTCATACATTGCCTGTATAGGGGAAAATATAAGCGAAAAAGATTGTTTATGCAGAGTTAGACGGATGTTGGTATCTCGTCCGAATCTTAATAATCGGCAATGAAGAGAAACTGCTATTTCAGTTTTTCGATTATCTCCTCATCTGCCGGCAGCCAGCGTACTGAATCGAGTTCAGATGGTGCAAGCCATTTGGCGGCTTCATGCTCAAGAAGCGTAACGCGCCCCTCCAGCCTGCACATAAAACAATGCATCGTCAAATGGAAATCAGGGTAGTCATAGTCAATCGTCCTCAGCAACTCACCAACCTCTATCTCCGCGGCTAATTCTTCGTGTATTTCGCGGCGTAAAGCCTGCTCGGGCGTCTCGCCGGCTTCCATTTTGCCTCCCGGAAACTCCCACCAGTCTTTCCATTCTCCGTAGCCTCGTTGCGTGGCAAATATTCGTCCTTGCTCGTCAAAAATAACCGCCGCTACAACCTCAATGGTCTTTCTCATTGTTTTCGTTATCACTTGTTCTTATTGAGAATGATTAACGCGCCAATCACTCCCGGCAACCATCCGAGACAGGTGAGGATAAAGACAATCAGTACCGATCCGCATCCGCGGTCAATCACCGCCAGCGGCGGAAAGATAACAGCTAATAGAACTTGTAAACAGGACATAGTTGTTGGTGTTTATAGGATTATTTCCGCATATTCGGGTAGATATAGTCCAGCAAGGCGTCGAAGTTCGACTTGAAGGAGAAACTCTCGCGCAGCGTGGGGTAGTTCTCTTTATCGAGGCAATAGGGGTAGGCGTATTTGAGGAACTCCAGCCGTTTGTCGTCGAAGGAGAACACCGTGGCCATCTGTGCCATGTCCGCCGTGCAGAAATAGCCGATGGTGACGCATAGTTTGGCGATCTCCAGTTTCTTGTCGTCAAACGATTGTCCGTTGAGTGCGTCCATGACCGCTTGCATCTGTTCGGCAGATGCGCAATCGTAATACCGCTGTTCCATCGGCGGCCGGCGGGGCGAGTCGCCATGCCCGTGCCGGTCGTTATGATGCCCACGCGGCCCCTGAGGACCTTGTGCCATTGCTCCTGCAGCCACTACCGCAACGGCGAAAAGAAAGAATAGTCGTTTCATATTATTTGTTGTTTGCAAGTTAAAAGGTCACTTTCTTCAGAAATCGGCATAGGTACTTCTGCCAGTTGTCCCATGTGTGTCCGCCCAGGCTCTCGTAGTAGGTATATTCGATGTCGTTTTGCTCCAGCCAGCGGCGGTATTCGGTATTGAAGTCATACAGAAAATCCTCTCGCCCGATACCTATCCAGTAGAGCCGTGTGGACTGCATCTGTTCGCGCACTTCCTGTTCCCAGTTGTCATATATCGGATGGGCTTCAACAGGTAGTATAGCCGCGGAGAAGAGTCCTACATACGCGAACTCTCCGGCGAGATGATGACTGACATGCATCGTATGGAACCCGCCCATAGAGAGCCCGGCGATGGCGCGTTGCGAGGGCGCACTGCTGATGGCGTACCGGGCTTCTGAGGCCGCCATGAAATCCACAAAACGTGCTATCCATTCACCGTTCATCGCATGGGCACGCTCCTCTTCCGACGTGGGATAAGACGGACAGTTATCCGGCATGATTACCACCATCTCTTTCACCTCGCCGGCCTGCAGCAGCGAGTCCATTATCTCTACCAAACGACCCTTTGACGTCCAGTCATCTTCGTTTCCGTACATCCCGTGCTGCAGGTACAGCACCGGAAATTTCTGTGCCCCGGCCACTTGGCTATAACCGGCAGGCAGATACACGCAGCAAGGCACTCCGGCCAATGTGTCCCGCTCTACCCTGCCTGCCTGCGGAGCAGGACGACTATCTGCCGAATGCTGGCAGCTGATGGTTAATACCATTACTGCCGTTAGATAAAGAAATCGTTTCATAGTATTGTTATTTATCGTTCGAAAAGCCTCAGCAGCCTCATTTTCCGTTTGCCATTCTCTCCGCCGTAGGGATGTTCGCGCAGCGGCAGGTTGAAGATTGTGCTGCCACGCAGTACTGTCTGCGGGTGGGTGAACTCCCTGAATCCCCATTCGCCGTGGTAGACACCCATTCCCGAGTGCCCTGTACCGTTGAACGGCACTCCTTTGACCATCATATGAATGCATACTTCATTGATGCAGCCGCCTCCGAACTGCCGGGTTTGCATCACGCGGTCCGCCCACTTCCTGTTTTTTGTGAAGAGATACATCGCCAAGGGGTGTTCGCGGTCCGCTATCACGTCCATCAGTGCATCTACCTCCGCGTCCTTGAAGGGCACTACCGGCAGCAGCGGACAGAACAACTCGTGCTGAACAACAGGCTCATGGATTCCCACCGGGTAGATGATGGTCGGCGCGTACTTGCGCGTCTCTTTGTTTCCTACCCCGCCGAAGATGATTCGCTCCCGGTACTCTTCCGCCTCTCGTGCACATTTGTCGTACGCTGCGGCGATGATGAGTTTCGGATACTCATCGTTCGTCTCCGGATGTTCGCCTAACTGCTGTACAAAAGCGCGCTTCAGCTCCTCCAGGAACAGTTCTGCTATTTCTTCCGCTACGGCTATCTGGTTAATGTTGATACATATCTGTCCGGCATTGACGGACTTGAACCATGCTATCTTGCGCGCCGTGTCCTTGAGGTCAGCGTCCTTGCGAACGACCGCCCAGTTACCCGTCTCTCCTCCTAACTCCAACGCTACGGGCGTCAGGTTCTTGGCAGCTTCCGCCATTACATGCCTGCCCACGGTAGGGGAGCCGGTGTAGAAAATCTTGTCAAACCGCTGCGCCAGGCACATATCCGCTACGTCGTGTCCACCGTCAATGAGCGTGATGTATTCCGGCGGAAAGGCTTCGGCGAAGAACCGCTTCAGCACCGCCGTACAGGCTGCGGACTTGGAGCTTGATTTGATGACGACGGTGTTCCCTGCCGCCATAGCAGCTGCCACTACGCCGATAGTCAGGAAGATCGGGAAATTGAACGGACTGATAACGAGCGCTACGCCGTATGGCATCTTATATACTTTTGTGAACAGACTGGGAAAACACATCAGACCGCTGAAATGCAACTCCGGTCTTGCCCAGCGGCGGAGATGACTAATCATTTCATTGATTTCCACAATGTTTGGTCCTACGTCGCATAGGTATGCCTCCACCTCGCTTCTGCCGAGGTCTTCTGTCAATGCCGCGGTAAACCTGTCCGCATAGGCGATGACTGCCGCTTTGAGCCGCTTGAGTTGTTCGATACGCCATGAGACAGGCAGGGTCGCGCCGGAGCGGAAGAACCGGCGTTGCGCCGCAACAATCTCCCGTATGCTCCCTTCGGTGTAGTTGTTTGTCATAATACAAGGATGTTTAGTTTATTACTCATATGTTTTGTGAGTGCTGCAAGGGCATGGCGGTGCATTTTCCGGTTGGTTGTCCGGCAAACAGGCTGTCCTCGTCCGAGAACCTGTCCATCTGTTCCGGTTCCATATTGATTGTGTGCCTGTCATGCCAAGGGTCAAAATGTGTTGTTGTGTTCATGTGCGGTTGTGTTTAGTGTTAATAGATTCGTGTTTTATATACCCCTCCATATATAAGTCAAAAAAGAGTCCGAATCTATCACCTTAAAAACAACTTTTTTGGGGGGTTGTGCGGGTGCTAAAGTCCTAAACTTTTCATGAGGTATGCGCGCGCAGCATCATCCCAATGACTTTGCCATTGGATATAATCTTTGCGAGTGGCATCCGTTTGAATACTATCTACCGGTACAATGATTAACTTTTCTTTCTTGCCGCTTTTCCAAGTGGTATATAGATAACCTTGCATTGGTTCATCTTTTATATTTAGACGAATACTATCAATGGTAATATCATCCAAGAAAGGTAGTGTCTGCAATAGTAATGGCAGTCTGTCTTTTTCGCCTTGCATCACAGCCGATTCAGCCTGTTCTACGGTTAACTTGTTGTTGCATGCCGATAATATCATCATCGCCGCTGCTAAAAGGATAAATAGTTTTTTCATAGGTGTGTGTATTATATATTCCAAATTTCATGGTTGTGGCGGACATTTTCTCTGTCTACAGCCAGTTCAATTGCTCTACGTTTTTTATTTAATTCGTTATAGAAGAATTCTTTATCCATATATGGCAACTCCTTAGTAGTCCCAAGACGGCTGAAATATAGAGATACATACGTTGCTCGAGCTTCTTCATGACCTTTAAATAATTCTTTATTGTCAGTCATAAAACCAAGAACACCTTGTAGCGCTTCCCTACATTTACCTATACGGTAAGTAAAGAACGTTCGAGTTCTGAAAGTTTGATTCTGGAATAATGTTCTTGTTAGTTCGTATTTATCTTCTCTATCCTCATCCACAGTTAAATATACAGCCCACCATAAACCGGATAATGTTCCGCTTTCTCCATTATCAAACCATTGTTTTTTCATACGTTCTTCTGTTGAATTAGCAGAGACTTTCCAGCGTTTCTGAACGTAACTAAATAGTTCGTTGTGAGCTAAATATACCCAAAGTGAAGCCTGAGACGCAACAAGGGGAGTAAGATTCGGATATGCTTCATAAAGTGCAACAGCAGACTCAAAGTCATGCTTACTATCAGGAATCATTTTTTCTATTAATACACTTGCATTATTGTATATATCTTTCAGTGGTAAAACCTGCGGGTTTTCTGCGATAAATTTATCCTGAAGGTAAGATTCCTTTACAAAATTGTCACTTAAATAGTTGACATACTTGGTTTTATAAATCTTTTGCAGTTCCATAATTATTGCTCTGAATTAGGTTCTGATTGGGTATTACTCATTTTTAGTCTTTGATGAAGAACGATGAGGGAATCAAATAGTCTTGGATAAGGATTTTGAAGAAGGCCATCGGCAATGTCAATAGCATCTTCAGGGCGTAATCTGAAGGTCTTGTGTGATTTTTCATTCAAACCTTCAATTCTTCGTTTGAGGGCATCTGCCCAGGTTTTATCATCGTCTCGTTCTTTATTATAATTAGTAATAATCCTTATTAAAGCATCATGTAGAATAGATGAAATTATAATTTCTTTAAAATCTCGGTCTGGTTTGATAGTATTTTCGTACTGCTCATACATCCTTCGTGGTAACTGTATATAAACAGCTTCATTTTTGCCAAAATCAATACTTAAATCTTGTACATCTGCGCCTATCACCTTTACGAAAGAACCTAATGCAAACATTTTTTCATTCTCAATTTTTGCATTAAACCAAGCAGAAGGAAATGCAACAAGAATATTGCCTCTCTCTAAATCAAATGATAAACCGGCAAAGTCATCGTTAAATCCGATATTTGTGTATCGAATATCTTGTGTAAGGACTACATAAAACTCTAAATCTACATGGCCATTAACAACTTTACGCCCTAATCGAAAGTCGAATATAGGTTCAGATGATGTGTACCGTTGTCGAAGTAGTGTGTTTTTACAATACACTTCGCAGAGGTATTCCGCTTTCCCTTCCTTGATTAGTTTGGTAATATCTTGATTGCGCTGATTTAATTCAATATGAAAAATATAGTCATTATCATCTCTTTCAGGAACTGGAAAAACAACGGCATCGCTCGTCAGTAATGGATATACTGCATCGTAATTCCCAAGAACAGGGTATGGTAATAATTTATCTTTTGTCTTCATATGCTTTTAATGATAATGAGTGTAAAAGATTGTCCTCAAATTTTACCTTTAACAACACCTTTTGACCTTTGGTAAATGAAAGGTCTGTTATTTTATTTTCATGTGGTGTCCCAATAGAGACAGATTCGATAAATATTATGTCCTTATCCTTGTCTTCATCACCCTTGACCATTATTTCAACTGTAGCGTTCTCACAGTCTTCCGACGGAGTTAGGCTGATAAAATGATAAATTGTGCCGTTTTCTTTCTGAAAATAAGGACGATATTTTACATGTATATTTTTTACAAAATGTCCTTGAATACCATCTTCGTTTTCTGCGAATCTGTTTTCGTTAGTGGGATTTGGAGGTGGAATTGGACCGGGATTTGGAATATGTGGGGTGTCTGAACGCCCGCCTTGCAAATCTCCTTCTTCATCAATGGAAGCTGTTGTGATTTTGTCAACACTGACATATCCATGTTGTTCCGTGTTCTTTTTGCCGAAAGAGATATCATCAAACAATGTAGTTTGGGAAGAACTTTCTTCTTTTTGCAGTTCACCATTAGTTTTACCAACTATGGTTTCCATGTCCGAATCTTCCAACTCGTCATACGCAACATCCATATATAAAAACTCTTCTGCACCCGCGATATCTGATTTCCCGGCATTAGCTCCGCCAAAAATTTTAACTAAATTTTCTTCAATAAATTTGTTCATCTGTTGAATAGATCTTCGAGCACTAAGTCGTTCCTTCTCATCTTCACATTCGCTTGAGTTCCATTTTGTATGAGTTGCATCTTCCGAATTTCGCAAATTAATATTTCCAATTTCGCCATCACATACAAAGACTCCATAGAAGCCATAATTTGATTGCTTTTCTTTTTTTATGAGCATTCTTGTCTCACGCATGAATTGGATATAATTATCTCCTTGTTTATCTTTAGATATATAGAGACTTACTTCTCCTAAATCTGGTAGCGTGTCGGTGATTAGTAAATGATTTTTGTTGCCAGCAAAAGCAACCGCTTCAATATAAGGGCGAGGGTCTATAGAGCCACTTGTCATATATAACTCTGGGTTTCCGTATATTTTGTCGGCGAGAGTTAAAATATCATCCCCCTTTATCTCTGTATCACCAATTTGAACTGTTAATTTGTTTTGCAAAATAGATAACCAGAAGTTGTCCAGTACTGCTTTTTCAATAGCCCTTAGGCTGCGCTCTTTTTCTCTTGCATCGCCACTTACCCCCATTGCAAATACAGAGGTTCCATAATTAGAACGTCTAAAAGGTTCCGGTATAAGCTCATACGCGGTTGTTGGCTCCTCATCCGGCTTTAAACAGAAATAACCGGTAGATTGATATTTGGTTTCTTCGTCCTTTCCTAGTGAAGTACACAGTTCGCTTATTCCTTCAAACAGGACCTGATCGTTTTCTGCGCATTTGGACGACACAAATAGTGTGTTTAATTTAGAAATCTTGTAAAAAACAATCTTTCCGACACCATGCGAACCGGCACTTGTTTTTGAGGATTTTGAAGAATTTCCCTCGCTGTGAGCAAATGAATAGAAACGAGTGTCAGATTGTTTGCTCTTTACGGATGTATAATCCATGCCTCTGGTGTTTTCATCAGAAACTTCCAGATAATATAAAATACCGTTTTCTTTAATCTCTAGCAGAGCTTCTTTGACATTTTTGAGATTTTTATAACTCCTGGTCGAAGGATTAGAATACATTCTCATTCCGCCATCAACCCATTCTTCCAATTTATAAAAGGCATCATCCGGTCGTAGTGTGATTTCTCCAAATCTAAAAGTAACTTTAACCGGAATAGTTTTGTTTATAGCAACATCTAGAGAATTTTGGATGGATTCTCTTACTAAATGAGCATAATCTTTTAGAAATAATTTTTCTGCGACATCCCCGGCATTATCTTTTCCGCCAAGTTGTTTAGAGAAATTCCAAGTGTGATTTCCGAAAATATAGGAATTGTCCATGGTGTTTTTATTTAAAGGTAAATCCTTTTTTGTTGGCTTTATTTAGTTCGCTGACATATGCGGCCTGTGCTCCTTTGACGGCTTTAGATATTTCAGAGAACATTTGATTCACGTCAGATGCTGTGTACTCATAATTATTCCGGTTAGAACAATTTTTTAGTAACTGTAAGGTATCCAGCACTTTCTGTACTCGCGCACCTGCTACTTTCTCAAATCTTTGTCGTTTTTCTGTCTTTTCCATACACTATAAAATTAAAATATTCAAAATTCTGCTGCAAAATTATACAAAATTTTTCAAACAACCAAATTTTTAGTAAAATATTTTAATTTTATACGAATATTTTATAAAAAACGCACTACATTTTCAAAATATAGTGCGATGTGTGGCGATTATAGTAAGTCCTGATGTTCAATGCCTGCGTAGTCTAACAAAGTGCTCGCAACTTCTTTGACTGCTGGTATTGCTACAGAATTTCCAAACTGTTTATATGCCGGTGATTTACCTACGCATATTTTAAAATAATCAGGAAAGCCTTGCATGCGCGCGCATTCTTCTTTAGTCAATACGCGTATGTGCTCATGATTTAATTCTCCACGCGGGTCTTTTACTTCGTTTACAAAGGGATTATTGTCATCACGAACCAAGTTCCTCTCCAGTCCCATTCCTCCCACCATTAAAGTATGACCGAAATCGTTATCTTCAATAATGCGGTATCCATATCCTCTACCTTGATTTCGCTGTGCTTCTTTATGCCGGACTAATGTCTGCCAATATCGCTCTGACATGTAATACTCGGTACCGACTCTCAGTTGTTCGCGAATAGTTCCAAAATGCACGTCCGGAATATCCTCCCCGTTTGGATATATATAGCCAGGGGCCTCATCTCTAAAACCGACGATAAATACTCGATCCCTATTTTGAGGAACACCGAAATTTTTTGCGTTGATTATCTTAGGTTCCGGAACATAATAGTGTAATTCTTCTCTTAGTATATGCAGAATTGTGTCTATTGTTTTTTCTTCTAATTTATTACCTTCCTCATCTCTATTATGAATAGATAAAAGTCCCGGTACATTTTCAAGGAATATCACGTGTGGATGCTTCTCTGCAATAATTTGTTGGAGATCAAAGAAGAGAGTTCCTTTTGTCTTGTCAGAAAAGCCTCTGCGTAAACCCGCCAGAGAGAATGGTTGGCACGGAAACCCTGCGCATAACACATCTATTCCTTCCGGAATACGGTCTTTGTTTATTTGCAACTTGATGTCTCCAAATGGCATAACACCATGGTTCATGCCATAACTTTTTTGAGCACTGGAGTCAAATTCAGACGCATATACACATCTTCCACCCAATTGCTCTAATGCAATTCTAAAGCCGCCGATACCTGCAAACAAATCAACAAAAGTAAATGCATGATTGTTTCTGAAGTGTTGGTATACCGGTGCTTCAAAAATTGCAGCAAAAAGATTTTCCGCTGCCTCTTGGTCTACCGGAGCATCCGGAGCCAATTCTGTATGCGTAGCTCTGTAATATTCGGTCATCAATCGTAGAGCCTCTGCTTCCAGTTGCTGACCGGCAGGAATATCTTTGTTTTGCAGATAATGCGTAATAATCGCCATATCTGCATTTTGATTATATCCTTTTGTCTCTTGTCGTTGACGCTTTAACCATTGGCGCATCGGAGCAATCAATCTGCCTCCGAATATTTCTTCACGCGTCAATCTTTCAATATTATATGTTGGCATATATTTTTTTTACTTGTTCAACACATTCAGCAGTGTGTTTTTTGATGTCTGTCTCCCAGAATCTTAGCACTCTCCACCCATGTGCTGTCAAATATTCATTTACTTCGTTATCTCGTTTGATGTTTCTTTCTATCTTCGGAATCCAAAATTCCCGATGGGACTTAAACTCTGCCTGTTGTTTTTCCCAGTCTTTTCCGTGCCACATTTCCCCATCACAGAAGATTGCTATTTTCTTTCCTTTATGTGAGAAGTCGGGATGTCCGAAAACTGTTTTATCGTTTTTCCTGTATCGTATTCCCGCAGCCCATAGTGCTTTCGCAAACAGAACTTCAATCTTTGTTCCTTTTGCTTTTACGGCAACCATGTTTTTATGTCGTTGTTCGGGAGTTAGTTTGTCCATATCAAAAATCAAAAACCGAATAGCAATGGCTATCCGGTCGGGTATTCTCAGGGTGAGAAAAAAGCACAGGCAAGCGGGGCAAACAACAGAGTCGGCAAACTTGTAGGAATACCCCGCTTACCCATGCCAAGACACAGATAGCAGGGACATATATCTCCTTCCTACTATTAGTTTTGCCGACTCGTTGTTAAAGGTATATGCCTGTTGCGCTATGCGCTGTATTTATGTTAGGTTTGATAAAAAAACCTTTGCGCCTGCAAAGATACAATAATTTTTTGATATATGCAAGATTTTTGTAAAAATTACAAAAATAATCGTTTGAACGTAACGAAATAAGACGATTATGTCACAAAAATAATCGTTCGAGCGTAGCGAAATAAGAAATTTATTTGCATTTTGGGATGGGATTTTCTGTTCGCGGGCTGTATGTTCTTCAATGGGCGGACTTCAGGGTGGAGATGATGAAACCGCGGAGAGTGGTGCAGAAATGGTTGTTCGGCTTGGGGTTCTGAGGGGTCGGGGCATGGCGGCGGAAATGCTTGCGGTAGTCCGCATAACGCTTTTCCCACTCGGCACGAAGGGCGGGGTCTTTCAGAATGACAGACGCCTGTCTGACCGCTTCGCCAAAACTGGTGCGTGTTGCTCCCTGTTCCGCTGAGGCTGTGCCACGGAAAGGGTTGTCCAAGGCGTAAGCATGGGTTTGGCCGTTCCGCGTACGCAGAACGATACGGCTTTTACGGCTCAGCTTGCCGCTGAACGATTTAAATTCAAAACTTGGTGTGACTTTAGACATAGGGTAGTTTGATTGTATTGTTTAGTTTGTTTAGTTAGTTAAATCGTGCGTATATCCTCCGTATATCGTCCGTAAATAATACGTAAATGCTACGAAGGATAATGCTAATCGCCTGCAAAGGTACAACAATTTTCTGACATATGCAAGAGAAAGATGGACATTTTGGCACAAAGGTGGACAAAATGGCACAAAAATGGATAATTTGGCAGGGATAGAGAGGTTGGCACGGAGATTGCAATATTCAGGGTGAAAACGTTTAAAAGCGACCTGCTAAAACAAGCAGACTACTGCAAAGCAGCAAACTACTCCTACAGACCGCAAACAACGCAAGATTGTTTAACCTGGGTTCTCGGAATCCCCAAAAAAGATGACGAAGCCCGCAAATTTAGGAGATTTAATTATGACACCTGCAATGTATCGTAGAAACAGTTGGTTCCCAACAGTATTTGATGAGTTTTTGAACTCGGATTTAATGAACACCGTAAGTACAACCGCTCCGTCGGTTAACGTCAAAGAAACCGAGAAAGCGTATATCGTTGAACTGGCAGCGCCGGGCGTAAAGAAAGACTACTGCCGCGTTCATATCGACGA
>ODAI012111267.1_pt1 | contig 16330 bp, 14 predicted proteins | sample 1539321 | NCBI WGS metagenome assembly ODAI01 (sample SAMN02144231, study PRJEB22623) | gut metagenome | biome: sheep rumen | host: Ovis aries | place: New Zealand
ACAGGGGACAGTGAACAGGGCCCCGTCAAGTAGATAAGCCAAATAAATAAAAATTAGTCTGAAAAAGCGATCACATTTTAGTGGTCGCTTTTTGATATCACAGTTATTATTGGACTGTTTTTAACTGTCAGACCTATCCTTGCTCTGCTTGTTGATCAAGCTATCTGTCATGGAATACCTGTCAACCCCGCAGCCGCTTCGCGGTGTGCCCGACACAGGGTTGACAGGTATTCCATGACAGATAATTCTGTAGTCAAGCAGAGCAAGGATATTTATACGCTGAAGCGCTTCTTGTCAACGCAGAAGAAAGACATTGATGTCCTTGATCAGGCAACCCATTTTGCCTTGTACTTCTTGATACGTTTGTTTTCTGCTATCGGATAATCGCTGGGGGTATCCGTAAGCAGGGCTTCCCGCCTGCCCTCAGCCGGTGTTTTCCCGCCAAATCTCTCCTGGGGTCTGTTGTTGGTATAGAAGTCCATATATTTCGATATCGCTTTTCTGAGAGATGCTTCATCAGTTATCTTATACATGCAGTACATCTCTGTCTTTATGATTCCCCAGAATCCTTCGGTTGGACCATTGTCTATGCAGTGACCGGTCCGCGACATTGACTGTTCTATTCCCTGCGTCAGAAGCTTCATCTGAAAGACCTTGTTTGTATACTGGAATCCCCGGTCGCTGTGAAAAAGCGGTGCTGCGTCAGGATTCGAAGCTATGGCTTTGTCAAAGGTCTTAAATACCAGCGCATTGTTGTTTCTTGTACTGACCACATAGGACACCGGAGTGCGGTCGTACAGATCAAGGATTGCGCTTAAATACAGCTTTTTCTTTACGCCTGGGATCTTGAATTCCGTGACGTCCGTGGACCATTTTTTATTCGGCTTATCCGCATGGAAATCTCTTTTGAGTTTATTCTCTGCGACGGTCTCCGGGGTGGCAGATACATACTGTTTTTTCTTCCGCCGTATGACTGCATGGATCCCGAGCGCCTTCATGATCCTGTGCACCCGTTTCACATTATAATGAGTACTGTTGAAGTGGTTGATCCAGAGGGTCATGCGCCTGTATCCAAGGATGTGTCCGAACCGGTCATCATACTCCCGGATCAGTTCTGCAAGCTTTATGTTTTCTGATTCCTGCTCAGGGACTGTCCTGTGGAGCCACTTGTAATAAGCTGCGTGCGATACACCCAGCTGCCTGCACATCCAGTTGATACTCCAGTGGCGTTCTGTATAGAAATGCCGTATCGCAAGATATTTGCCTTCAAGCCTGGTACGGCCAAGCCTCACATCCCTTCGAATTCCTTCACTTTTTTTAACAGTTCCACCAGCATGTCTTTTTCTTCAAGCTGGCGCTTCAGTCTCAGGTTTTCCCGGCGCAGCCGTTCCAGCTCATCGACTTCATCATCTGATTTATGATGGCCTCTCCTGTCAGCAAGGGCCACATCTCCGTTCGCGTCATATTTCCTTACCCAGTCATAAACCTGATGGTAAGAAACATCATAAACGGAGGCAGTCCCTTTATAATCACGGTCGTGCTCAAGACAAAATTTAACGATCTCCCTGCGTTCTTCAATAGTGGTTTTTCTTCTGGCTCCTGCCATATAGACCTCCCGCCTGGGATAGTAATCCCTGAGTTCTATATTAGCACGATATTTCTTTATCCAATTAATTAAAACACATCTTGATGAGATGCCATGTTTTACAATTACATCATCGACGCTTCCCATCCCAGTAAGAACTTCTTCTACACACTGAATTTTAAATTCAGAAGAGTAGCTCCTGTTGCCGGATCGGGTAACAAAGCCACCCTCCCCGTGCTCACGAAACATCCTGGCCCATGTTTCAACAGACTTATGTCCAACTCCATATTTTCTTGCCAAAGAGTCATATGAGCCTTCACCATTGATATATGCTTTTGCAATTTCAATCTTCAGATCGTCTGGGTATTTAACTTTTTGCATAGAATAATCCCCCTAAAGAAGACTTTGGATATTTCCATTGTCTACTTTAGGGGGATCATATCACGGTCCCCTGTCTCTTTTCGTACGGCGCCTCACACCTCTTTTTTTCCCAGCTTCAGGTAGACGGTCAGCATCATGGTCGTGAAGCTGGCCATGCCGCCCAGGGCGTTGGAGATGGGCTCGGCCATATAGACGCCCCTGGCACCGAGGCCTGCGATCCGGGGAAGGATAAGCGTCAGAGGGACCACCAGCACCACTTTCCGGAACAGCGAGAAGAAGATCGCCCGGTACTTCATGTTCAGGGATTTGAAGACGGACTGAGCGCAGTACTGGAAGACCTGGAAGATAAAGGCGAAGAAGTAGATGTGCAGTGCAGGCACCGCGTGGGATATCAGCTCCCGGTCCGAAGTGAAGATCCTGATGAAGAATTCAGGAAACGCCAGGATCAGGATCCAGGAAAGGACCGTGTAGGCAACTCCGAGTCTGCAGATGATCCGGATCGCTTCCTTCAGCCGTCCCGGCCTGCGGGCGCCGTAGTTATAGCTGAGGACCGGACCGGAACCGTTGGAAACGGCAAGGAGCGGAACATCCATGATCGATCTCACGGAGGAGACGATGGTGTAGACAGAGACTGCGATGTCCCCGCCGTACCCTGAGAGCACATGATTGCATACCACTGCCACCAGGGAGTTCGTGAACTGCATGACAAAATTGGAGAACCCGAGTCCTGTAATATTCGAGACAAGGTGGAGATCCAGTTCCCGGGGCTTCAAAAGGGCAAGGCGCAGTTCCGCCTGTTCCGAGAGGAGGAAGCGGAGAGCGGTGACCATGGAAAGGATCTGGGAGAGCACGGTGGCGATGGCGGCGCCCCGGATCCCCAGTCCCAGTCCGAAGATCATCACCGGATCCAGGATAATATTGGTTACGGCGCCGATGAAGACCGTCTGCATCCCTTTCCGCGCGAAGCCCTGGGCATTGATATAGGGATTCAGGCCGGTGGCCAGCATGTAGGGGACTGTTCCTGCGGCGTAGATCTGCAGGTAGGAATATGCGTAAGGAAGGGTCTCATCGGACGCGCCGAAAAGACGGAGCATGGGAACGGCCAGAATGTACGCCGCCGCGGTGAGCAGGACCCCGCAGAACAGCAGCATGAAAAAAGCAGTGTTCATCACCTTCCGGGCGGCTTCCGTATTCCCCCGGCCCCGTTCCATGGCGCAGAGGGGAGCGCCTCCGAAGCCGTAGAGGTTCGCGAAGGCAGTCATCAGCATGACGACAGGAAAACAAAGCCCTACTCCTCCGAGGGCAAGGGTGCCTGTCCCGGGGATACGGCCGATGTACATTCTGTCGACAATGCTGTAAAGAAGGCTCAGGATCTGGGCGGCCAGCATGGGCAGGGCTGCCTGCATGATGTTTGCGCGGACAGAGCCGTGGTCAAAATCGATCTGGTTCATAGGATTGAAAGGGTTGAGGCGTTCTGCCTGGGAGCAGAACGCCTCGATAAAGGGTGGGTATGAGAGTTAAAGAGGTTATCCTTAACTGGATTTACTATACCACAGTTCGGTACAAAAAGTCCATACTATCCAGAAAAATAATGAAAGAAAGATGTAAGATTTTGAAGATTATTGTATACAGGAGGTTACGGAGCATTCGGAGTTTTCAGCTCAACGTAATGGCCTTCGATGTTGTTGAACAGAACATTGAAGCCGCGGATCACGCTGATGCGGATGCCCTTCTCACCCTTGATATTGAAAGTCGCGGTGATCGGAGCGTTCTGTACGCCGAATTTTCCGGAACTGTACAGCGTCTTTCCGGAAGTAATGCCTGCCACGCTGACGCGTCCGGTAGTGGAGATGGTCTGACCAGCCTCCGGGGCGAAGGTGAGGCTAATGGTCTGGTAATCCTTGTCAAACTGGATCACTTCCGAGGCGAGGTGACTGACATCTCCTTTGAAGCGGAGACCGTTGCTCCAGGTCAGACCGCTGGATGTCTCGGCAGTCTCGTAGGTTTCAATATAGCTTGATTCAACGGGAGTGATGCTCATCAGGTTCGTGCTCAGCATGCCGGCAGTTTCGTTTACGCCCTCTGCTTTTGTCTGGACGACGCCGTCCACGACCCACTGTCCCTGGCTGTTCAGCTGGTAGCCGTCGACCATCGTGTCCGCGAGCATATTGCCGTGTGCGTCAAAGTAATAGCACTCAGAGATCCTGTCGTGGTTGCCGTCGATCCAGGCCCACTGGTTCTTCAGCCATCCTTCCTCTACGCCGCGTCCGGTGTAGTCATAGTGCCAGATGCCATTGTTGTCAACTTTCCATGCTCCCGCAAAAGCCGGGACTGACATGCAGACGCCCAGCACACAGGCAAGGGCGGCGCCGAGCAGATGCTTCATTCTCATAGTAGAGCTCCCTTCTGATTATATGTGAACAGCATGACCTCATTATAAAATCAGAACATGTAAAATTCAAGGTGTCAAATATGGTGTATACTGATAGAAAGCAAATATCTTTCAACAGCAGCGGCGCGGACAGAAGCTGCGCAGGGAGGCGCCCGGATGAACCAGACTGAACTGAACAAAGTAATGAACTTTTATATCCGGCATTACGATGAGATCCGGAGAAGGGAAGACTACAAATGGGAGGCTGCTGCCGCGTGGCAGGCCTCGGCGCCCATGAAAGCGTCCTCTTTTCCCGAGGCTCTGCGCGCAGGCCTGAAAAAGGCGGGAAATCTGCTGGATTCCGGTTATTATTACCCGAAGACAGCGCTATTTATGATGCTTTCCCGGGACCCGGAAGCAGTGGAATATATGTTTGAAGACCTGTTCTGCGAGAAAGACGATGTGTACGACCGTATCGCGGTGTTTATGATGAAAGCCGGTGCGCTGCGGAAAAAATGGTTCACGCAGGAGGAACTGCCGGGAGACGACCAGGACGAGCATGCGGTGTCTGTCTATCTCTCCTTCGAAATGCCGGAGAAGTATTATATCTACAAGTACAGTGTGTTCCGCACCGCGGCGATCCTTCTGGATCACAGCTACGTGCCCCGGAGGAAGGACGCCAGGAACCTTCCGGAGTATTTCAGCTTCTGTGAACAGGTGCGGAAGGAAGTGCTTGCTTCCGGGGAGCTTCTGAGACTGGAGCAGCCCCGCAGGGAAGCGTTTCCCGGTGTGGACCCGGAGTACCGTCTCCTGACGGAGGATATACTGATCTGCGCGGCTACTTATTACGCGAAACCTGAGCTCTTCGAAGAGAGCGGGACCGCTGAAAAGGCAGAGCAGTTCCGCCTGGTCCCTGTGAAAAAGGAACTTCCGCTGGAAGCTGTCCCGTTTTACGATCCGGTGGAGATCGCACGTTACGAGGAGCAGCTGAGGGAAGCTGCCCTGAGATTCATCGTGTCCCAGGAACGCCTCCGGGTGCGGGAGTACCGTCTTCCGGCCAGAAAACAGCCCGAGGCTCTCGGGACGGGAAGGGCGAGGGGAGAAGGATACGATATCCTGTCCTTTGACCGGAGAGGAGAGGAAGTCTTTATCTCGGTGAAAGCCACCGCAGGACCGGAGAGCGAGGCCTTCCGGGTCACGGAGGCGGAAAGAAGAAAGAGCACCTCGGATCCGGAACACTACCGTCTGTATCGTGTGTACGGGTTCAGTATGGAGGAGGGAAACGGAAGATACAGTGTCCACCGGGGGGACCTGAGTCCTTTTTGCCTGAATCCGGAGCGGTATCTTGTCATGTTCTGACGAAAGTACACCCTGATACGAGAGAAAAGCGCCTTGAAGGGGCGGAGGTTTTCTGATAGACTTGGAAGCACAAATACCCTGACGCCGAAAAGGAGGATCACTATGGCAAAGTATGTATGTAAGACCTGCGGTTATGTCTTTGACGAGGAGAAGGGCGACGAAGAGTACGGTATCGCTCCCGGCACAAAGTTCGAAGACCTTCCTGATGACTTTGAGTGCCCGCTCTGCGGCGTCGGCAAGGACGAGTTTGAGATCGAGGAATAAGAGCGGGATTTGAATCTGTTTAATTCCGGCACAGCCGGTAGATCAGGGAGGGGCTCCGCTGCCTGCGGAGCCTTTTTCTGTGTGTCCGGGAACAGCCGGGAAGGGATATTACTATGTATATTATTGCGGGCCTGGGAAATCCGGGCCGTGAATACGAGAACACGCGTCACAATGCCGGGTTCCGCGTCATCGACTGCCTGGCGGAGCGGATGCGGACAGAGGTAAATGAAAAAAAGCATTTCGCCCTGTGCGGGAAGGGGATGCTCGGCGCGGAGAAGGTGCTGCTCCTGAAGCCCCAGACCTATATGAACAATTCGGGGCAGAGTCTCAGGGCAGCGGCGGATTTCTACAAGGTACCTCCGGAGAATATCCTGGTGATCTCCGACGACATCAACCTGGAGGAAGGTGTGCTGCGGATCCGGATGAAAGGAAGCGCAGGAGGGCATAATGGACTGAAATCCATCATCGCCCACCTGGGCTCCCAGGATTTCCCGAGGATCCGTGTGGGCGTCGGAGGGAAGCCGGAGGGATGGGACCTGGCGGACTATGTCCTCGGATCCCTGAAGGGAAATGACGGAAAGCGGATGGAGGAAGCCTTCCGGACTGCCGCGGATGCGGCGGAGCTCCTTGTCACCGAAGGAGGTCCGGCAGCCATGAACCGGTACAATACCAAACCGCAGAAACCCGCAAAAAAAGAACGGCCTGTGAAAAAGGAAGAGTCCGGTGAAAAGGAAGGATCCGGAGAAAAGGAACAGGAGTCATGAGCTTATTCCGCAACCCGCTACGGGATCTTGAGCAGTACAGGGAACTCGAAAACAGTATAGCGAAAGCAGCGGGTCCCGCTGTCGTGACAGGACTTCCCGATGCTGCGAAGGCGCATCTTGTCAGCGAACTCTGCGGGGCAATGCGTCCATGGAAGCTGGTGGTGACCTATGACGACGCGCGTGCCCGGGAACTGTGCGGGGATCTCCGCGCGTTTTCAGACCAGGTCTGGATGTATCCGGCCCGGGATCTTCTGTTCTATTCGGCGGACATACGGGGGTTCGAAGTTTCGAAGGAACGCATCGATGTCTGGCGGCATATGCAGGAAGACGACGGCGGATTCGTCGTGACGACCGTGGATGCGCTGATGGACCAGCTGGAGGAGCCGGATCGTTTCCGGAAGAGCGTCTTCCGGATCAATGATACGGACACGGTGGATCTGCAGGAACTTTCCGCGAAGCTGGTGGAGTTCGGTTATGAAAGGACTGCAGAGGTGGACGGCATCGGCCAGTTCTCGGTCCGGGGCGGCATCATCGACTTTTTCCCGGTGACGGAAGAACTGCCGGTGCGCATTGAACTCTGGGACGACGAGATCGATTCCATCCGAAGCTTTGATCCGGAGAGCCAGCGGTCAGTGGAGCGTCTCACAAGCGTAGCTGTCTACCCGGCTAAGGAACGGACGCTGGGAGGCAGCGCTTCTTTTCTCCGGTACTGGGATGATAAGCAGTCCGTCCTGTTTCTGGACGAACCGCACCGGCTGAAGGAAAAAGCCGGGAATGTGGAGGAAGAGTTCCGCAGCAGCATGGCGGCAAGGCTGGAGGCCGGCCAGATCACCCGGGAGGAGCTTCCGGAGCTGTTCGGCGCGGAGGAGATCCTGGGGGAGCTGGAGACAGGGATCACCGTCTGCCTTTCCGGACTGGATTCCAGGATCCCGGACTTCGAACCCAGGGTGTTCTGTTCCCTGGAGGCGAAGAGCGCTGCTTCCTATCCGGGGAACTTTGAACTGCTGCTCGGCGACATGAAGCGCTACCAGAAAGAAAAGTGGCGCATCGTCCTGCTGACACCGTCCCGCACCAGGGCCTCCCGGATGGCTGCCAGCTTCCGGGAATACGGTATCAGCGCCTACTGCCCGGACGACACGGAGTCTCCCGAGGCAGCACCCGGCGCAGTTATGGTGGTGTATGGAAGCCTGCACCGCGGGTTCGAATATCCGCTGCTCCGCTTCGCGGTGCTGACGGAAAGCGATCTTTTCGGAAAGAAACAGAGGAAAAAACGCCGGCAGCAGAAGCGCTACAGCGAGGGGGACCGCGTCTCGTCGCTTTCCGAGCTGTACGTCGGCGATTATGTGGTGCACGAAGAGTACGGACTGGGAGTGTACCGCGGGATCGAAAAGATCGAGACGGAAGGCGTGGTCCGGGATTATATCAAGATCGAGTACCGCGGCGGCGACAACTGCTATGTTCCTGCGACGAAACTGGACGCCATCATGAAGTACGCCGCGGGAGATGCTCCCGCTCCGAAGCTGAACCGTCTCGGCGGTCCGGAGTGGAACCGTACGAAGACGCGTGTCAAAGGGGCGGTCGCGCAGATCGCGAAGGAGCTGGTCAGGCTGTACGCGGACAGGCTGGACCGCCCGGGTTACGTCTACGGACCGGATACCGTCTGGCAGAAAGAATTTGAGGAGCTGTTCCCCTATGAGGAGACGGCGGACCAGCTGAAGGCCATCGACGACGTGAAATCCGACATGGAACACGGAAGGATCATGGACCGCCTGATCTGCGGAGACGTGGGCTACGGGAAGACTGAGATCGCTCTCCGCGCCGCTTTCAAGACAGTCCAGGAGGGTTTCCAGGTGGTATTCCTGGTCCCCACGACGATCCTGGCACAGCAGCATTACAACACCTTCTGCCAGCGAATGAAGGATTACCCTGTCCGGGTGGATCTTCTGTGCCGGTTCCGCACTGCTGCGGAACAGAAGAAGACCCTGAAGGATTTTGAACGCGGCACAGTGGATATCGTCATCGGCACCCACCGGGTCCTCTCGAAGGATCTGCACCCGAAGAAGCTGGGCCTCCTGATCATCGACGAGGAGCAGCGCTTCGGTGTGACCCACAAGGAAAAGCTGAAGAACCTGAAAAAGGATGTGAATGTGCTGACGCTGACAGCCACTCCGATCCCGCGGACACTGCATATGAGCCTTGCAGGGATACGGGAGCTCAGCGTCCTGGAGGAGCCGCCGCTGGAGCGGCAGCCCATCCAGACTTACGTCATGGAGTACCATGAAGAAACGGTCCGGGAGGCCATTGCCAGGGAACTGGGGAGAGGCGGACAGGTCTATTACGTCTACAACCGGGTGAACACCATCGCGGACACTGCGGCGCGTCTCCAGGCTATGCTTCCGGACGCTGAGATCGCCTGGGCCCATGGCCAGATGCCGGAACGGCAGCTGGAATCCATCATGCTGGATTTCATGAACGGGGAGATCGACGTGCTTGTCTCCACGACCATCATCGAGACGGGACTGGATATTCCGAACGTCAATACGATCATCATCCAGGACGCGGACCGCATGGGCCTGTCGCAGCTGTACCAGCTGAGAGGCAGAGTCGGGCGTTCCTCCCGGACTGCCTATGCCTTTCTGATGTACCGCCGGGATAAGCTCCTGACGGAGGAAGCGGAAAAACGGCTGAAGGCGATCAGGGAATTCACGGAGCTCGGAAGCGGGATCCGCATCGCCATGCGGGACCTGGAGATCCGCGGAGCCGGGAATGTGCTGGGCGCCGAGCAGCACGGACACATGCAGGCAGTGGGATATGACCTGTACTGCAAGCTCCTGAACAAAGCGGTCCGGGCACTCTCCGGAAGAGAAGAGGAGAGGACCGCGGACAGCGCCGCAGTGGACGCGGTCGCAGACGCCTTCATTCCGCAGGATTACATCCGGAGCGAAGAACAGAAGCTTGATATCTACAAGCGGATCGCTTCCATTCAGGACGAAGAGGACGATCTCAGTATCCAGGACGAGCTGATGGACAGGTTCGGAAATATCCCGAAGCCGGTGAAAAATCTCCTGCTGATCGCGCGGATCCGCGCAGCGGCCTCCGCTCTGGGAGCTTCCGACGTCATGATCCGCACACGGGAAGCGCAGATCTCCATGCGGGACGACGCTGCGCTGGACCCCGCCGGACTTCCGGATGTGATCGGGGAGTACAGAGGGGCGCTGACAGTGCGCCAGGGGCATCCCGCCAGGGGAAAAGTCCCTGCGGAACCGGTGCGCTTCGTGCTTCGGGAGAACCGTCCGCAGATCGACGGGACGCATATGCTGGAGTTTACGCTGGAAGTTCTGCTGAAACTGCTGGGCTGCATTCCCCCGGAGGCCTGAAAACCGCGGAAAATCCTGCAGAATCAAGGAAGTTTGCCCCAGAAAGCTTGACATACAGAGGGGCGCAAGATATATAATAATTACATATTCGCCGCGCGGAATGCGGCTCAAAGAGACAGGAGGAACGCACGATGAACAAAACCGAGTTAATTGTTGCTGTTGCTGAGAAGACAGGACTTGCGAAGAAGGACGCGGAAGCTGCTGTAAAGGCAGTTACTGAGACGATTTCCGCAGAACTGGTTGCGGGAAACAAAGTTCAGATTGTCGGATTCGGCACATTTGAAGTCTCTGAGAGAGCTGCAAGACAGGGAAGAAATCCCCGTACCGGCGAGAGCATGGAGATCGCTGCCGCCAAGGCGCCGAAGTTCAAACCCGGCAAGACCCTGAAGATGGCCGTGAACGTGCCGAAGAAGAAGACCAAAAGAACCAGAAAGGCTGCCAAGAAGTAAATGAGGATAGACAAGTTTCTGAAAGTTTCCCGCCTCATCAAACGCCGCACCGTTGCGAACGAAGCCTGCGACGCAGGCCGTATCCTGGTGAACGGCAAGGTTGTCAAGGCTTCCTATGATGTGAAGGAGGGAGATGTGATCGAGATCCGGTTCGGACAGAAATCGGTCCGGGCGGAGGTCCTTCAGATCTCAGAGACAACAAAAAAGGATGAGGCGAAAGAGCTTTTCCGCTTTGTCTGAAACAAGCAGGGGAATCAGACCGATGAGCACAGTCCGTACATCAAAAAGAAAAGAATCGGAAAAAGTGGATAACGGGATCGCGATGTTCACGATCACGGTAGTCGTTATCTGCATGGCGCTGGCTGTCGGGATCAAGGTACACTCCCTGCGCGGAAAACAGGAAATGTATCAGGAACGGGAGCGAGTCCTGATCGAACAGGTTGCCGCGGAAGAGGAACGTGCGGCAGAACTGGAACAGGAACGTCTCTATATCCAGACGAACGGCTACATCGAAAAGACAGCGAAGGAAAAACTTGGCCTGGTCAATCCGGACGAGATCCTTCTGAAACCGGAACAATAAACTAATTTCCAGCACCCCTGGAATTATGAGCAAAATCAGTACGGGGAGCTTGCTCACCGGAATGATTTTGATTATAATTCCAAGGTGGCCAAGGTGCGAAGCAACTCTGGCCGCCGGTTACGAGGGATGCGAAGCATCCTGAGTCAGGGGTGCAGATTAATATAGAGTTTAGTATAAATCACTGAGACCTCCGGACCAGAGCTGGTGCGGAGGTCGATTCTTGTATGAGAGTTTGGGGTCATATCTATGCTGCAGGTACAGAATGAAGTCAGAAGGCAGATCGCTCGTTACCACATGATCAGACGCGGGGACAGGGTGATCATCGGTGTCAGCGGAGGCGCGGATTCCACGGCGCTGCTCCATGTGCTGGCACATCTTGAGGGGATCCTGAAAGCCCAGTTCCGGGTAGTGCACGTACATCACGGGCTCCGGGGCGAAGAGGCGGACAGGGACGCGAAGTTCGTCGAGAATCTTTGCAGAAGCTACAAGATCCCCTTCAGAATGGTGGAGGTCCAGGCCGACCAGTTCGCGAAGAAGCACCACGTCTCCCTGGAGGAAGCCGGAAGATGGCTCCGCTACGCGGCTTTTGAAGAAGAAGCGGCTGCCTGGGAGAAAGAAGCTGACACGCACAAGGCGGTGCGGGTCGCTGTGGCACACAACAAAGAAGACAATGCGGAGACGATCCTGATGCAGCTCACCAGAGGGAGCGGTCTGAAGGGCGTCGCCGGTATGAAGCCGGTGCGCGGACGCGTGATCCGTCCGCTGCTTACGGTATCCAGGGAAGATATCGAGGCATATCTTAAGAAGGAAGAGCTGGAGTGGTGCACGGATTCCACCAATCTCCACGACGACTATACAAGGAACAGGATCCGGCATGACATCCTGCCGAGACTGATCAGCGACGTGAACAAGGGCGCGGTGGACAACATCACCCGCGCGGGACGGCTCATCGGCGAGGCGGACGTCTACCTCGCCAAACAGGCGGAGCAGATCCTGAAGGACACGCTGGTGCGGGATGAGGAGAGCGCGGGGATCGCCCAGAGCGATCTGGACAAGCAGGAACCGATCATCCGGACTTATATGCTCAGGCTTATGATCGGGATCGTAAACCGGACGATGAAGAATATCACCGCCAAGCATATCGAGGATCTTGACCGTCTGGCAGACAGCGAGACAGGAAAGCGGATCGATCTTCCCTACAACCTGGAGGCGGTGAAGACCTATGACATGCTCTGGATCGGAAAAAAGGGCTTTGTGGCCGAAAATTCGGTGAACGGTATCCCGGAGAGCAGAACTACCGCCGAGATGAATGAATTCTACAGAAAAAACTTCACTTTTGACGTGTTTGATTATGATCCGGACGCGGAAATTCCGGACAAAGAGAACGTCAGGTGGTTCGATTATGATAAAATAGAGAATGTGGTGGAGCTCAGACCGAGGCGCACCGGGGATTATATCATGCTGAAGGACGGCGGCAGAAAGACCGTAAAGTCCCTGATGATCGACGAAAAGATCCCCGCGGCGGTCCGCGACAGGGTGCCGCTGCTGGCGATGGGATCCCACGTGCTCTGGGTGGTCGGTTACCGGGCAAGCTGCAGCTGCGGCATTGACAGCACCACCAGAAAAGTATTTGAAGTACGATACAGAGGAGAAGAAACATGAAAGAACATGTCAGGATCATGCTGACGGAGGAAGAGGTCAACAGACGGATCGAAGAGGTGGCGCAGCAGATCAACAAGGATTTCGACGGAAAGCCGCTGCATCTGATCTGCATTCTGAAGGGCGGCGCCATGTTCATGTGCGAACTGGCGAAGCGCCTCACGATGCCGGTGTCTTTTGACTTCATGAGCGTATCAAGCTACGGCGGAGGCACGGTCTCCAGCGGTGTCGTCCGGATCATGAAGGATCTGGATGAGACTCTGGAAGATAAGCATGTGCTCATCGTGGAGGATATCATTGATACCGGACGTACGCTGGCATACCTGATCGATGTTCTGAACAAGCGGGGCCCGAAGGATATCCATCTCTGCACACTTCTGGACAAACCGGAGCGGAGAGTCAAAAAGCAGGTGACTGTGGATTACACCTGCTTTACGATCCCGGATGAATTCGTGGTCGGCTACGGCCTGGATTACGACCAGCGCTACAGGAATCTTCCGTATATTGGTGTTGTGGAATTCGAAGAAGACGAGGAATAAAGAGGTAATTCATTGAAAAGAGCAAACCCGTTCCGGAATCTGAGCTTTTTCTTTCTGGTGATGATTCTGGCATATACAGTCATGAGCTATACCGGAAGCATGACGCAGAGTTCCCTTTCGCGCCAGGAGTTTGAGACGCTCCTCTCCGACGGAGGCGTCACAGAGATCACCGTCCGGCAGAACAGGGAGACACCTACCGGTGAAGCAGTGCTGCTGGTGAAGGGGGATGACGGAAAACAAAACGCGGAGCATTTCTTTGTTTCCGACGTCAACCGCCTGCAGGAAGAACTGACAGACAGAGGACTTGATTACAAGACAGAAAATATCCCGGAAAACAGCGACTGGATGAACTATCTCCTGCCGACACTGATCGCAGTGGCCGGTGCCGTTGCTGTGATCTGGATCATGCAGGGACGTGCCGGCGGCTCCAACTCGAAGATGATGAATTTCGGGAAGAGCCGCGCGCGGATGACCAGGGACAACAAGGAGAACTTTTCCTCAGTCGCCGGCCTGGCCGAAGAAAAAGAGGATCTGGAGCAGATCGTTGATTTCCTGAAGGATCCTAAGAAATATACAGACGTGGGGGCGCGGATCCCGAAAGGGATCATTCTGGTGGGCCCGCCCGGAACAGGAAAGACACTGCTCGCGAAGGCGGTGGCCGGAGAAGCAGGCGTTCCGTTCTTTTCCATTTCCGGTTCCGACTTTGTGGAAATGTTCGTCGGCGTGGGCGCGTCCAGAGTGCGCGACCTGTTTGAAGAAGCGAAGCGTCTGGCGCCCTGCATCGTGTTTATCGACGAGATCGATGCCGTCGCGCGGCGCAGAGGATCCGGCCGTGGCGGCGGACATGACGAGCGCGAACAGACATTGAACCAGATGCTGGTGGAAATGGACGGCTTCGGCGCCAATGAGGGCATTATCGTCCTCGCGGCGACAAACCGTCCCGACATTCTGGATCCCGCGATCCTCCGTCCGGGCCGCTTCGACAGAAAGCTGGCAGTGGGACGCCCGGATGTGAAGGGCAGGGAGGATATCCTGAAAGTCCACGCCAGAAACAAGCCTGTCGGCGATGATGTGGACCTGAAGCGCGTGGCAAAGACGACTGCGGGCTTCTCCGGTGCAGATCTGGAGAATCTTCTGAACGAAGCAGCAATCCTCACAGCAAAAGAAGGCAGAAAATACATTTCTCAGAGCGATATCGACCGCGCTTTCGTCAAGGTAGGGATCGGCGAAGAGAAGAAGAGCCGCGTGATCTCTGAGAAGGAGAGAAAGATCACGGCTTATCATGAAGCGGGCCACGCGATCCTGTTTCACGTGCTCCCGGATATGGGACCGGTTCACACGATCTCGATCATCCCGACAGGGATCGGGGCTGCGGGTTATACCATGCCGCTGCCGGGCGAGGACGAGATGTTCAACACCAAGGGGCGTATGCTGCAGCACATCCAGGTCTCTCTGGGAGGACGAATTGCGGAGGAACTTGTTTTCGGGGACGTGACCACCGGGGCCAGCCAGGACATCAAGCAGGCGACGGCAATGGCGAAAGCCATGGTCATGCAGTACGGAATGAGTGAAAAGGCCGGTCTGGTCAATTACGGCAGCGAGGGTGACGAGATCTTTATTGGACGAGATTTCGGCCAGACAAAATCCTACAGTGAAGCCATGGCTACGCTGATCGACAGCGAAGTGAAGCGCATCATTGACGAATGTTATGCTTCGGCAAAGGTCGTGATCGAACAGCACAGGGACGTTCTGGAACGCTGCGCCGCTATGCTGCTTGAGAAAGAAAAAATAGGACAGGAAGAGTTCGAAGCGCTTTTCTCCGGAGAAGAAAAGTCAGGTATTACTTCATAATGATGAATACAGAAGCGTTTTTCAGTGATACAACCGAGAATTACTGCATTCCCGCAGAACCGGATCCGGGCGATACCGTACGGGTCCGGTTTCGTGCGCCCAAAGAAGATCATCTGAGCGTAGAATTCGTATCGGCGGATTCGGGCGAATACATTTCCATGTTCGTCGCGGGAGCGGACCGCTATTTCCGTTACTATGAGATCCAGTTTGAGGTCGGGGAAGAGCCGGTCGAATGGTACTTCAGGATCTCCGACCGGGTCTCGGAGTGCTTTTATGATGCGTCGGGCGTCACCACACAGCATAAACCGGAGTACCCGTTCCGGATGTATCCCGGTTTTCATACCCCGGACTGGGCAAAGGGGGCGGTCATGTACCAGATCTTTGTGGACCGCTTCTGCCGGGGCAGACGTGACAACGATGTTCTGGATGACGAGTACATCTATATCGGTCTTCCGGTCAGGCACATTGAGGACTGGAACGAAAATCCTTCCACATTTGACGTGGGCTATTTCTATGGAGGAGACCTGACAGGAGTCCAGAAGAAGCTGGGATACCTCAAGGATCTCGGGGTCGAGGTGATCTACTTCAACCCGATCTTTGTCTCCCCTTCGAACCATAAATACGACACACAGGATTATGAACATATCGACCCGCATCTTACGTTGATCGCGAGGGATGAGGGCGAGGTCCTGCCCCGCGGCGCTGTCACGAACGAAGGAGCCACAAAGTATATCTGCCGCACGACAGACAGGGAGAACCTGGAGGCGAGCGACCGCTTCTTTGCCATTTTTATGAGGGAAGCGCATGAGCTGGGACTGAAGGTCATCCTGGACGGAGTGTTCAATCACTGCGGTTCCTTTAATAAATGGATGGACCGCGAGAAGATCTACAGCCGCTCCGGGAAATATGCCCCGGGGGCCTATGAGAGCATAGACAGCCCCTATCACAACTATTTCGCGTTCTCAAAGAATCAGTACAGCGACTGGCCGGATAACAAGAGCTACGATGGCTGGTGGGACAACGACACCCTGCCGAAGCTGAATTACGAGTCCAGCGAACGTCTTGTGAACACCATCCTGGGGGTCGGGAGAAAGTGGCTGATGCCTCCCTACTGTATCGATGGATGGAGACTTGATGTGGCGGCGGACCTC
>ODAI010523807.1_pt1 | contig 16329 bp, 12 predicted proteins | sample 1539321 | NCBI WGS metagenome assembly ODAI01 (sample SAMN02144231, study PRJEB22623) | gut metagenome | biome: sheep rumen | host: Ovis aries | place: New Zealand
CGATGATCCCGTTTTCCTGCCGGACGCCGGCCAGGGTGCGCATGCATTCAAACAGCGGCAGGGCACTCCAGGCGTGGCATTCGCTTCTTGAATGTGAAGGTGTTTCAGGACAGGTTGTGCAGTGCTCATCGAGCAGATGAATCCACCAGTCCATCTGCTGTGAGGTCAGTTCATAACAGCCGGCTTCCTCACAGGCACGGAACAGCTCGTAGCAGGTGGAAAAATAACAGCGCAGTACATCCTTTTCTTCAAAGGTTTTCCGCATCATGACCGCTGCTTCTTCGCCGCGTTTTAAGCCGTTTAAGACCGCCCAGCTCTGTGCGTGCTGCGAGTATTCTTCGTATGCGGGGCCCTCCCGGTACAGACCGCGGTCCGGATTCCAGCAGAGTGCCTCAACCCGCTGCGCAATCGACTGCTGCCTTGCCCGGTACTCTTCGGCCATGCCCGGCCTTCCGGTCTGTTCATTGATCTTCGCGGCAACCAGCAGCGCTCGTCCGTACATCAGGTTGATGATGGCGGACGGTCCCTGTCTTGTCGCGCCGGGCGCCCCGAAGGTGTCATTCCAGGCTTCCTGCCAGTCCACGAAATCCCAGAAGCCGACCTTTCGGATCAGGCCGTCTTCTTCGATCCTGCCGTCATAATACTCCAGGATCCGGTCCACATCCGAGCGATAAAGCTTTAAAACGCTCTCATCCCCGGTCCGTTCGAAGTATTCCCAGATCATGAAAATATAATGCAGGGAAAAGGTTGAGATGATCTGGACAGGGTTGCTGGGCGCGCGCCCCTGGATCAGCCCGACCGGCAGCATGGAATCATGGAAGGCCCTGATCGCCTGCCGCGCAAGAGCTGTATCGGTGCTGCAGGCATACGTAAACATCATCTGCAGGCGTGTGTCCATGGGATACTGCATCTGCTCCCAGAACGGGCAGTCCATATATGCGTCCATCATGCAGCTGCGCAGGGTCCGCACACACATCGCAAAGACCTGCTCCACCCAGGGCTTATCCGCCCGAATCCATGACTGTGCGTTCAGCGGATAGCCGACTCTGCGCAGTACCGGGCGATGGAGGATCACTTCCTCTTCTCCTGCCTCGATCTCGATTTTCAAAAAGCGGAGGGTCCGATACCAGAAGGTCTCGTAATACAGGTCCGATCCGTCCGGGCGGATCGTGTCGGTCTGTCCGCGGTCCCCGATCACGCCGTTAACGTAATCATCCCTCTTCAGCTCCGGATCATGGTTCGGGTCCGGATGAACGAATTTTTCAAAATATGTGAAGCGAAGGATACTCCCCCGACCTTTTTCGATGCGATAGCCGGCATATACGTTGAGCAGCTCACCGGCATCAAACAGGAGCGTACACGCTGATCCTTCCGGAACCCGGACCGCATCCTGCCCGCCCATGACAGGGGTCCCGAGCTCTTTTTCAATCCGGAAGGGTTCTTCGACAAGAAGCGGAATCGGCCGCTCCTTCGCCGGGTATTTGGGCAGGATCCCAAAGAAGGCTCCAAAGCTTCCGCCTGCCTTCTCATCCGCAAAGCCGGAGGACCAGCCGCTGTCGTCAAAGTCTGCTCTCTTCCAGCTTGAAGGCGTCCTTCCAAAGTCGATCTCCTCTGTCAGCGCGCCCATATTGTCGTTGACGCCGGGAACCTTTCGAAGGGCAAATGTGTTGTCGATCCGAAGCTTCCAGTCCGCCTTTCCGGTCGTAATCTGCGCCAGCACCTGCCCGGCGCCGCCGGTCACCTGCCCCTCCATGGCGAAGCTGTGTCCGCCGAGGTTCGGCCGTATACTGTTGAGCGGCGCGCGCTCGTCCCCGTCGCCCGGGCCGCCGTTTCTGCAATACGCGGAATCCGCCAGAAGGACCTGTACGGCGATCACATTTTTGCCGGTTCTCAGATATTTTCCCAGCTCCACTTCATCGTAATAGCGGACATGCTCTGCGCTCCTGCAGGGGCCGGAGAGCACCGGCTGTTCATTGACCCACAGCCGGTAGCGCGAATTTGCACTGATCGTTGCTGCCAGAATACCTGTCTCCGGCAAAATAAAAGAGAGGCGGTAATAGACAAACCGCCCGTTTGCATCTCCTTCACAAATTCCCTGATCGATGAATTCCTGCCTGGGAACGCTAAGCCATACTGCCTCTTTCCACATACGCTTTCTCCATGTATACCGGGGCTTTTGCCCCTTAGTTGAAACTTATTTATTATTGTACCATACCACTGACCGGCAAAGCGCCTCCCTCCAGCTCCGGCTCGCCGATCATCCAGCGAACCGCCCGCTCTGTGTAAGGAAGCCAGAAATTATAATCGTGACCGCCTGGGCTCTGATGATAAATATGCGGCACCTTGTTCTTCTTCAGGAAATCCACAAACATCAGGTTCGGCTCCAGAAGGAAGTCCTCGGATCCGCACGCCAGGTAAAGCTCCGGTATCTTCGTCCCGTCCGCGAGCATGTTCAGAATCAGCTGTTCCGGATTGTCATTGCCCGTCAATACGGTTTCCGGGCTGCCGAAAACTCTGCTGTAATACGCGTAGTCACCGCCCGCATTGGAATCGCCGGGCTTTAAGTTCGCTACTTCGTGCAGGATCAGCGCCGATGAGAAGGCGGCAATCTTACTGAAGTTCTGCGGATACGCGAGGCCCGTGTGCAGCGCGCCGAACCCGCCCATGGACAGACCCATTACATAGTGGTCTTCGCGGTCTTCGGAGAGTCCGAAGCACTTCGCGGCATAATGCACGAGCTCGTCACCCACATAGTCGGCAAAGTGGTCGTTGCAGCCCTCGCAGTTGGTGTAGAAGCAGTTTTCACCGCTCGGAAGAAATACCGCTACGTTATATTTGCGCGCCACATCCACAATATTGGTGTGCATCAGCCACTCCAGGTTGTTGTGGGTATAGCCGTTGAGCACCACCATCAGCTTCGTCGGCCTTGCATAATACGGATTTTCGGTTCCGTCAAAATTCATCTTATAGCGAGGGTCGTCCGGCAGGATAAACCGGAATTCCATGACCCGGCGCGTCGCCTCAAAATAGTTTTCAAGTCTTCCGAATGCCATTTTTTCTCCTTTACGCTCTTTATTCTTTTACTGCACCGACTGTGATGCCCTTTACGAAATACTTCTGCAGGAACGGGTAAACAATCAGCACCGGGATGATACCGGTCACGGCGATGGCCATTCTTGCGGTCGCTGCCGGGAAGGAAACGCCCGTAACGATGTTTGACGAGGACTGCAGGAAAGCAATACTGTCGTTGATCCGGTTCAGGATCAGCTGGATTGTGTAGAAGCGCTCGCCTTTGCGGGATGTCAGATAATACAGACCGTTGATCCAGTCGTTCCAGTAAGCAAGTCCTGTCATAAGACCGATGGTCGCATTGATCGGAATGGAAAGCGGCATTACGATCCGGACGAAAATACTGAACTCCGAAGCGCCGTCTACCTTGGCCGCTTCAAGGAGTGATGCCGGAATACTCGTCTTATAGTAGTTCTTCACCAGAATTACATTGAACGCGTTCATCATCAGATTCGGGAGAATCAGTCCCAGGTAGGTATCGCGTACATGGAAAACATTGCTCCAGATGTAGTAGCTGGCAACCTGTCCGCCGGAGAACAGCATTGTGAAGATGCACAGGAAGTTCAGGATGCGGCCGAACGGAAGGTTATCTTTGGCCAGCGCATAGGCGAACAGGCTCGTGAAGAGGATGCTGCCGGCTGTGCCGATGAGCGTAACCAGAAGCGTATTCAGGTAGCCGCGTCCGATCATGGCTGCATTGTTCATGATATAGCCGTAGGCTTCTGTGCTGAACTTGCCCGGGAAGAAGCTGTAGCCGTTGGCGAGCGCCCATTTCTCATCCGTGAAGGAGGCAATGATCAGCAGAATAAAGGGCAGCAGTGCAGCCAGAGATACGATGCCCATGACGCCGTTGGAAATGATCTGCCATTTCAGTTCGTCTTTGGATTTCATCTTGTTTCCTCCTCGCATTTAGAACAGTGCGCTCTCTTCGTTGTACTTTCTCACAACAGCATTTGTGATCAGGACGAAGATAAAGCCGACAATTGACTGGAACACGCTGGCCGCCGATGACATGGCAAAATCCGAATTCTTCATCAGGGCGTTGTACACATAGACATCGAGGGTCTGTGTGACGCTGTAGAGCGCGCCGTTGTTTTTGGGAATCTGGTAGAACAGGCTGAAGTCGGAAGTGACGATCCGGCCAAGGTTCAGGATCACCATTGTAATGATGGTTCCCTTGATCAGCGGCAGGGTAATCTGGCGGATCTGCTGCCACTTGGTGGCGCCATCCAGAGAAGCAGCCTCAAAGTAATCGGCGGACAGGCCTACGATACTGGAGTAGTAGATGATCATCATGTAGCCGATGTTCTTCCACATATAGGCAAAGGTCAGGATGTAAGGCCAGTACTTTTTCTCGGAGTACCAGTTAATGGCGTCCTGTCCGAGCGGCCTTAAAATGGAATTGTTGATAATACCGATGTCCTGCGCGAGGAAAGCATAGACGAGGTAGCTCGCAATAACCCAGCTCATCAGGTACGGGATCAGGATCAGGGACTGATACAGCTTTCCCATCTTCCTGGATTTGACTTCATTGAGCAGGATCGCCAGGGCGACGGCCAGAGCGGTTCCCAGGAAGAGGAACAGCAGGTTATACAGCACCGTGTTGCGGATGATGCCGATGGTCGCCTTCGTCTTGAACAGGAACTCAAAGTTCTTGAAACCCGCCCAGGGACTGCCAAGAATGCCTTTGGTGACGTCCAGCTTTTTAAAAGCCAGAACAATACCGAACATCGGCATGTAGTTATTGCAGATCATGTAGATGATCCCAGGCAGGGCCATGATATAGAATGGAACGTAGTTCTTCCATCTGATCTTTTTCTTAGGCATTGTGTTCTCCCCTTCTGTGATAAAAAGGGCCCTGTTGTTCACGTTCTTCTGTGAACCGACAGAGCCCTTTTGCTTACTCTTTATGTGCCGGCTTCGGAACTGTCTGCGCCTGCAGGCTTATCAGTGTGAAGCGTACCACGCATCCAGCTGCTTCTGGTTTTCCGCAATGATTTCATCGATACCGGCATCCTTGAGCGCCTGGATGAATTCAGGCATGACTTCTTCCGGATCTACCGTACCGTAGCCGACAATACTTCTGTACTGTGTTGCGACGGAGGAGACTGCTGCCGCCTGTGTGGAGACACTTTCCGGATTGAAGACATAGCCGAATGCCTTGGTGATGCGGCCGTCGTCGACAATCTTCTTGTTATATGCATCGATCTCATCATAGATGGAAGCTTCGTTCGGCTGGAATCTCGGAACAGTGAGAGAGTTTCCGTACAGGTCATTCGGTACCCACTGGCTCCAGGTGCCTGTTCCTGCCTTTACAATCGCTCTGCTGCCGTCAAGCTGCTCAACAACTTCATAGCTGACGCCTGCAAGGCCGTCGGAAAGAAGGGAGTCAACATCCTTTTCCAGCTCGCGGTCCTGATACAGGATGTTCAAAAACTGCATGACGCGCTCCGGGTTCTCGCAGGTATTCGGAATTGCCCAAAGTGCCTCGGATGCATAGGTTGTAGAAGCATAAGGCTCAACAAGCGGGAACTCCACAAGCTCTACGCCCAGGTTGTTCGCAAGACCGATGCTGCCGCCCGGTGAAGTGGAACCGATGGTTCCGAGGTAGTTTCCGGACTTCATCTGGCTGGTGACATCGTCGCTGACCGTTGTGACATCGGGATTGATGTAGCCTGCCTGATACCACTCACGCATCTGCTTGCAGTAATCCATGTATTCCTGGGTCTCAAACAGATCGACAACCGTGTTCTCACCGTCCAGGCCCGCGTTCATCAGTATGCCGTTGCTCTCCTGTCCGCCGAGGGCATCGATCTCATAGAACTGGTGGAAGCCGTCGGTAGCTGTGCCGTACAGAGACAGTGCATAATGACCTGCGCCGAATTCCTGCTTATAGGCCTCGAAAATCGGGGTCAGATCTGCCATCGTGTAGAGCTTGCCCTCTTCCGGCGCGATGCCCATCTGTTCCAGATAGTCTTTCCGGGCTGTGAAGGCCGTTCCCTGTCCATAGTTGAACACGCAGGGAACCGCATACAGAGTATCTTCAATGTATCCGAGGTTGATTCTCTCACCGAGAGCTGCGTCGATATCGCTTCCGTAAGCCGCATACAGGTCATTGAGCGGGCGGAACATGTTCTTGGAAGTATAATTGGAGATGCTGTCCATCGCCTGTGTAAAAGTAAAGACGCAGGCAAGGTCAAGCTTCTCTCCGGCTGCCAGCGAGCGGCTTGTCTCATTGGCAAGATCCCAGGCTGCGATCGGAATCAATGTTACGGTAGCGTTGATCTCAGGCTCAATGATGGCATTGATCGCTGCCTCGACCTGATCGAGTTCATCCGGATTGCCGCCCCAGGTTACAATCTGCATATCGATGTTGTACGCTTCGCTGTTGTCTGCGACCACAGCGCCGGCTTCTTCGCCTGCGCCCTCTTCAGCCGCCGCGGGCTGGGAGGATGCGGAGGAGCCCTCGGACTTTCCGCAGGCAGCGAGTGTTCCGGCGAGGAGGGATGTCGCAAAGAGCAGTGCAATAGCTTTCTTCTTCATAATTATCTCCCTTCATAGAGGTCATCCGTCTGGATGGATTGGTTTTTACACTGCTATCATATTTGTTCCGGGATTGGATGACCATTCAGATTCTCAATCCCCGACTTTTGAAGAATCAACTTTCCCGCTATAATAAATTCAGTTGGCGTTTATGCGGTCTGTCCGGCCGCGGAAGGGAGAGAAGGCCTTGTCAGTTTTTCCGGAAGAAAACAGGAGAAAACCAATCAGTCTGCGCCGGCAGGCGCTTCTGTTTCTGTGTCTTCTTCTGCTGCCCTTCAGCATTCTGTCCGCCATCCTTAGCATCCGCACCATGCGGAACCTGGAAAGTCAGTATTCCCGGCAGACAAGAGCCATACTGGATTCTTATGCCGCGCAGCTTGCGCACCGGATCAATATGTCGGATTATCTGCTCCTGAACCTTTTCACCAATAATGATCTTCTGCTGCGCTTTGAGCGCAATACCGGTGACTGGCATCATTCGCTCTACCGCAGGAATCTGAGTCAGGAGATCAATGATGCTCTGGTTCTCTCTGACTCCGCAGACGGCATCTTCCTGCTGCTGAACTCTTCCGAGGAGCTGATCCACATTTCGCATTTTCAGTACGGAAGGTACACATCACAGCCTCTGAGTGAAGCTTCTCTGCGCAAATATATAAAGGATACTGCGCGGAGTGATACAAAATGGCATCTTACAGAGGTGGATGGATCCCTCTGCCTGCTGCATATTCTCAGCGATTCTTCCTGCCGTTACGGCGCTTATATCAACTGTGATGCATTTCTGGAATCCCTTTCCTGGCAGGCGAATTCCGGCACTTCCGCTCTTTCCGTTGAAGCCGGACTTCCACAGGCGGGACGCGGGCATCTGACTGTCAGCTCGGGAATTACCCATACACCGGCTTTTTTAGTTCTCAAGACCCGTACCTCCGCCGTATACGGCAGCGTCCTGCCCTGGGTCGTCATCAGCATCCTGCTGATTGCCTTCTCTGTTCTCATGATCCCTCTTTTCCTGCTGACCTATTACCGGAAGATCAATCGTCCGCTCAGGACGCTTCAGGGCGCCTTTCATGAACTGGAGGGCGGCAACGAGGATTACCGGATCTTAGAGCCCGCCTCCTCCGAAGAGTTCTACGATACGAATCTCTCTTTTAATTCCATGGCATCCAACCTGTCCGCGCTGAAGAAACAGGTCCTCGAGTAGGAGCAGCACCGGCATGAGCTGGCAGAACATAACCTGAACCTGCAGCTGGATAACCTGCAGCTCCAGATTCGTCCGCATTTCCTGCAGAACACCATGAACCTGCTCTTTACACTGATTCACAGCGGTCAGTCAGAAAACGCCGAGCGTCTGGTGCTCTATCTTTCCAGATATTTCCGCTATATGTTCCGTCACGGTCACGATCTGGAGCTGTTCTCCAGGGAAATCGAAATGGTACGGGAATATCTGGAAATCTCCGCGCTGCACTATGAAAATGCCTTTACGGTTTCCTACCAGATTGACCCGATCCTCAGCTTTCTTCGGATCCCGCCGCTCCTTCTTCATAACTTTGTCGAAAATATCATCCAGCATGCCCTGATCCCCGGCAGAACCATTCATATCATCCTGTACGGAGAGTATGATGAAGATCAGAAAATGGCTGTTTTCCAAGTCTCCGACGACGGCAACGGCATTTCCGAAGAGTATGCCGGCATGATCAACCGCAACGACTTCTCATCGCTTCCTGCCGGGAAGCATATCGGTGTGCGCAATTCCATCAACCGGCTGCATTATTATTTCGGCGAGCAGGCCGGTGTCACTGTGGATACCGCAGAGGGGGAGGGAACGACCTTTACCATTCGCATTCCCTGCAATCTTACGGAGGAGGACGAGGAGGACAACAAAGGATGAAGCTGCTGATGGTCAACGACGCAGCGCTCGAGCTGCATACCATGGAAATAGAGATTCCCTGGAAGAATTACGGAATCGACACCGTCTTCACGGCGGAGAGCGCGGCGCAGGCAAGGGAAATCCTGCTTTCACAGCAGGTTGATCTTCTGATGTGCGACATCGAGATGCCCGGAGAAGACGGAATATCCCTGATCCGCTGGATCCGGCAGCAGAAGTATGATATTGAATGTATCCTGCTGACCTGCCATTCGGATTTTGTCTATGCGAAGGAAGCCATCTCCCTCGGATGCCGGGAATATATCGTTCTGCCCGCACGCTACGAGGATATCGGCAGCACTGTACAGCGCGTCGTCGGACAGCGCAGGGAGCTGCAGCACGCCATCGAGCTGCAGGAGTACGGACGCAACTGGGTGCAGCAGCATCAGGAAGAGCTGCAGGAGGAACAGAAGAAGCAGAACGCGCAGGCAATTTCCCCAAAGGAAACAGCAGAAAAATGTGCTGCGTACATCCAGGAGCATCTGGGCGATGAAGATCTGAATGTGCAGGCGCTTGGAAGTGTTTTCTACCTGAATCCCATTTACTTAAGCCGCATTTTCAAGCGGGAAAAGGGCATTGCCATCAACCAGTGGATCACGAGGCAGAGAATGGAACTGGCAGGCAGGCTTTTAAAGGATCCGGGCCTGTCTGCCAATCTGGTCGCGCAGCACTGCGGCTACGCCAATTATCCGTATTTCTCCACGGTCTTCAAATCTTATTACGGCTGTACGCCGTCACAGTACGCGGCAAGAGAAGCGCCTGATGCCTGAGCCTGCGGGGACAGACCGTTCTGTCAGATGCCGTCAGATAAAATATCCGGCAAAATATCCCTCATGGACAGCCTCGTTGATGCGCCTCGGCGCTGCGCAGTCACCCACGATCCGCACATCATACATAAGCTCCGAGAATGCCGACGCCTCTTCAAAGCGGGGAACAAGACCGACGCAGAGTACGACGCTGTCTGCCTTCGCAGCGCATTCTCTTTTATCCTTATCCAGATAAAGGACTGCCTCTTCTGTAATCTCCTGCGTCCGGACCCCCAGGCACACGTGTATTTGCGGACGTATCTTAAGCTGCTCAAAGAGCGCTCCGCGGTAAAGGAGATTGCCGGCAGCCGCCAGCTTGTCCATCATCTCCAGAATCGTAACTTCCTTCCCTTCATCCGCCAGGGAAAGCGCGAGTTCACAGCCGGAAGGGCCTCCGCCGATGATAACAATATGTTTGCCAAGAGGAATACTGTGCGCCTCGACGATATTCTTCACGTGCGGCAGATCCGCGCCGGGTATATTGATACTTCTTGGATAAGATCCGAGGGCGCAGATAATTTCGTCCGGATCCAGTTCTCTTATCACCTCCGGCGTCGCTTCACAGCGAAGGCGGACGTCAATGGGCAGTTTATTCGTCATGGTGATCAGATAATTTCGGAAATTCCGCATATCCAGCTTATGCGGGTCCGTCTCCGAAATATTCAGAAGTCCGCCCAGCCTGTCCGTCTTCTCGAACAGAATAACTTCGTGGCCGCGCCATGCCGCCGCAATGGCTGCGCTCATGCCCGCCGGGCCTGCACCTATGACGGCGACGCGCTTCCCGGTGCAGCGGCCCGTATGTGAAGCGGCCGGGTTTTCATCCGCAGACGGTGCGCCTGCTGCAAGTGCGTCTTCTTTCTGCCTCCGGCGCAGGATCTCTTCCTCTGCCTGAAGTCTTAGCTCCCGCTCATAGCGGGGATTGACGGCGCAGCCCTGACTGCATCCGCCGGTCGCGACACCGTAGCAGGAAACGCATCGTATACAGGTCCGGATTTCCTCCGGGCGGTTGTCTCTTGCCTTGTTCGCCCAGTCCGGGTCTGCGACGAAGGGTCTTCCGAGCGCAATAAGATCTGCGCTGCCCTCCTCCAGAATCGATTCCGCCTCATCCGGCGTCGTAATGCTGCCGACAACAGCTACCGGGATCCTTGTCACCCTCTGCTTCACGAGCCGCGCGAACGGGACATTAAGCTGATGCGGGTGGAGGCTGGGCGCTTCAATGTAGCTGGTGGCATGAACAAGCTTGTCCAGTCCTGACGAGATATGCGCCATGTTAATCAGATCCTGGGCTTCATAAACAAACTTCGCGACCTCTTCCGGCGTCAGACCTCCCTCAACATATTCCTCGGCGCCGATCCGGATATCGATCGGATAAGAGGGTCCGACTGCCTTCCGGACTGCACGGATAATCTCCATGGGAAAGCGGATACGGTTCTCAAAGCTGCCGCCGTATTCATCCGTCCGGTGATTGAAAAACGGACTCATGAACTGCGCAGGCAGCCAGCCGTGTCCCATGTGCAGCATGACCATATCGAAGCCCATGCGGCGTGCTTCCACGGCCGAGGCTGCAAACTCCGCGCAGACCCGCTCCATATCTTCCTTCTCCATACCCCGCACATGTGTCTCATCGATTACATCGGGCTCAATCCGCTCATAGCCGCCCACTTCCGAAAAGCTCCGCTCCATGGTGCAGGGGCCGATGGGCGTCGCATGGGTCCTGCGGCAGTCGGCAAACTGACCGGCGTGGAAAAGCTCCGCAGAGGCCTTTGCCCCGTACTGGTGGATCATACTGATTTCTTCTTCGAAAATCTTCTTCTCGCTCCCCCAGAGACTGCTGGATTCAAAATAGATCAGAGAATCTGTGTCATTGACGCCGATACTGCCGATGATCACAAGACCCGCGCCGCCGCGCGCCTTCGCGGCTATGGATTCAACCTTGTCTGCCGGCGAGGGCTCAGCCGCATAGCTTGTAATGGGCGCCGCAATAATCCGGTTCTTTAAAATGATATTGCCGACCCGGACCGGTGTGAAAAGCTTCTGATATCTGGTGTCCAGTTTCATAAAAATCTCCCTGTTTCAGAGCATAAAAAAGGCTGTTCTTATTTCATGACTCTAATGTAGTCCGAAAGAACAGCCGTGAAAATTCACAGACGCAACTATATGACTTTGAAAATCTAACTTCTGTCTTCGCTCAGATCTCCAGATCCTCGAACCCGGTCGCGAGCGAGTAGTTCTCTGTCCTTACCCGCATCATCTCGTTGATGAGCCCGGACGAGAGGTGTCCCTCCCCGGCCGTTCGGATCAGGCTGCTGACATCCGCGGCGGTAAGGCTGCCCGTCTTCATGAGGGCGTCAAAAAGTGCTTCGTACGCATCCCTGAACTTCTCATTCGCCGGCATGAACTGAGGCGCCTGTGCGAAATGCTCAATCAGAAGGCGAAGGTACCACTGCCTGTGCTCCGGAAGGAGGTGGTCGTCATAGCGGAGCCTCCCAAGCGCCATCCTTGCGGAAAAGTCCAGGCGGAAAACCTCCTGCGCGAGCCTGTCAAAATAGTCGACCTTCTCGAAGAAGAAATCCTTCGGGATGTGGGCCAGTCTTCCGAACTTTCTGTCCGCCAGAAGAATCTTGTCCCTTGCCGCGGGGAGTCCGATCCTGTAGACAACAACGCCGCGCCGGTCGGTCCTGTCCATCCACTGGAGGAAGACCGCGTGGTCAAACGCATTGTCGGCAATCGCATAAAGCGGCAGTTCCTGTTCAGCGCCGTCTTTTTCCGGCTCCCCGTCTGCCGGCGCAGACGAACTGTCCGCACCGGATGCAGGAGCTCTAAGGCACACCTGCAGCTTTTCGATACCGCAGCTGTTGAAGGTGTGGGGGCCGAGGACGCATACGCTCTCCGGGAAGGAGAGCTTCTTCAATCCGTGGCAGGCGTAGAAAGCGCCGACGTCGGGCATGCTCCGCAGCATGGCGGGCTGGATGCAGCCCTCCGGCTTTCCTTCCTCCAGAGACTTCAGGTCACACATGCCGATTGCCCTTACCGTTCCCGGAACGGATACGCGGGTCAGGTTTACGCATTCGCCGAAGCACCCCGCCGGCAGGGCGGTTACGCCCTCCGGAATGTTGATCTTTGTCAGGTTGCTGCAGTGCCAGAAGGCATATTCGCCGATATGGCGGATCGTTTCGGGCAGTATGACCTCGGAGGGGCCTCCCTCGTCCTTCACCTCATGCGTGACCTTTGCCCCGGACATGAGGATAAACATGTTGAAGCTGAAAGGAGCTGTAAAACCGGCTTCAAATGCCTCTTCCGGCATATGGAAGGGCGCAAAGGCAAGCGGCGCGATCCTGGTTACGGGCTTTCCCGCGATGTGCGAGGGCACCTCTGCCACGCCGGGTGACCTGCTCCATCTGACCAGCGTCATTGAATGGTCATCATTTTCAATATAGACAGGCTCTGTACTATAGCTCAATCCTGATCTCCCTGAGAAGGTCCTCTTCCCTGCTGTGCAGGAGCAGCGCCTTGCTCTCTTCAAAATAATCCATGCTGAGGAACTGTCCGATGAACGCGGTTGCCCTGCGCGATACGGACAGGTCGTTGACAGCGATCGACAGCTCGATTCCCTTGCCGTAGGCCTCTTTGAGGAAGTTCAGCATATTGCCGATCTCCTGCTGGGTGTGCGCGACCTCTGACTGGAGCATCGCAGTCTCGCTGCGCACGGCGTCACGCCTCTGCGTCCATTCGACGGTTTCTCTTCCGGTCTCGGCCTTTTCTGCCTTCAGCTTCGCAACCCTTGCCGCAAGGTCATCGTGCTTTTTCACACAGGCATCCATATCGCCGGTCACCTGCTCGAGAAGGAGGCCGACAAGCGTTATCCTCTCGTCCGTCTTTGCACTCTTTGCCTCTTCGATGACAGACTCATCGACAAGGCCCTGCAGAATGTTCTCGGTCTTCCAGGCCTTCTTGTATTTCTGGTACAGCTGATAGTAAAGCGCAAAATCTCTTGCCGTATCCGGATCCTGCAGATACTGCGTGACCAGCGCGTCGGTCACCGGAATCGCGAGCTCCTCGTGGAAGCTGATCATCTCCGAGAGATCCTCCCACGCGCGGGGCGTGACGACGTTCATACCGTTAACCTGTGTCGTAACCTTATAGAAATCCGTCGGGCGGATATCCAGATAGCTGATGATGCAGCGCTCGACATTGTTCTGGATGGCATATTCCTTGAAGGCGCGGTAATCCGGTTCAATATTCATGACCTTCAGACGGTCTCTTGTCGCGGCGTCGAGCTCGTGGGCGCTCTTGTTATAGCGGGGCGGGTTTCCTGCCGTTACAATCACCCATCCCGGCGGGACCTGGTGTCCTCCGAAGACCTTGTACTGGAGGAAGAGGAGCATTGCCGGGGAGAGCGTCTCACTGACGCAGTTGATTTCATCGAGGAAAAGGATTCCTTCCTTTTTCCCCTCGGTCCGCATGCAGTCATACACACTGGCCAGGATCTCACTCATCGTGTACTCACTGACCTGATACTCTCTGCCCTCATACTCACGGGTTACGATGACAGGAAGTCCCAGCGCACTCTGCCTGGTGTGGTGGGTCATGGAATAGCTCACAAGTCCCAGTCCCATCTCATCCGCTATCTGCTGCATGATGGCCGTCTTTCCGAGTCCGGGAGGTCCCATGACGAAAACGGGGCGCTGATGTACCACGGGAATCCTGTAGGTACCGTCGTCATTCTTCTGCAGGTAGATACGCACTGCATTTTTTATCTGTTCTTTTGCTGTAGCAATATTCATATTCTCAATCCTGTTTTCCCTGTCATGCCGGGAGACTCCCGGCTGATCCGCTATTGTCCGGGCTCCTGTATCCGGACTACTTTGTCTCCAGAAGCTTTATGGTATCCGTCGTCAGAACCGCGCGGATAGCCCATGATGGAACCCTCGGGCTGATGTGGTCGTCGCGGTTGAAAATAAACGCGGTTTTATAGTCCGGCTCTGTCTCCGGATATTCTCCGACACCGTCGGTAAAATATAATAATCCGTCAGGCTTTTCCATCTTCCCCTCATCGCGGAGCTTCTGGATATAGGCAAAGACCGGCCTGAAGTCGGTTCCGCCGAAGCCCCGGAGGCGCAGGTCTTTGATGACGTCCTCGAGCTGGTCCATGTCCTTGATGCGCGTGACGCTCTGGATCTCTGCGTCGCACTGCATAAGGAGGATATCCACCATCCTCGTAAAGGATCCGGTTGAGCGCAGGACGTCGCAGGTCTTCTGCAGGAAGCTCTGGACGATGTCACCCTGGACACTTCCGGAGGTGTCGATCGCAATGATGAAGGTCCTGATCCTGTGCTCCTCGGAAAATTCGAGGGGCTCGATCAGGGGGATGTTGCCGTAAATTTCCAGTCCGTATTTATAATAGGCTATATCAAAGGCTTCGTCGGAGACATGGAGAATCTCCTGCTCCGCGCCGAAGTTGCGCAGAAATTCCCCGTAATCGATCTCCTGCCAGAGGATGGGCTCAAGCTGGTCGACAAAGCGGCCCGCCCTTTTCCCGAACCTGTTCTGGAATGCCGTCAGCTCCATCTGGGCCGCCCTTGCGAGCTTCTGCCATTCTGTCTGGATCTGCTCCGTCTCCATTTCAGAGAGCATCACCGCGGACTCATCGTCCTCCGCGGCGCTCCTTCCCTCGGAGCTCTCCTCCGTCTCCTCATCGGAGCCGTCGTCCGGCGTCATGACAAGAGATCCGCCCCTTGCCTTCCTTCTGCCGTCCTTATCGTGCATTTTCCAGAGACTGTGATCGTCCCGCTCGAAGAGCTTTCTCCAGCGGAGGATCTCCTCGCGGGAGGAACGGTCGTTGATACAGCTGTTATAGATTTCCTCCGCCGTCATGTGAGGCGCTTTATTCTGTACGCGGAAAAAGATATCGTCTTCATGCGCATCCGCCGGTCTGAATGCGTCCCCCATTCCGCCGTCGGCGGAAAGGTCGGCGATAATCTTCTCGACCGCGATGTCGCTGGCGGCATCCCACAGGTCGTTATCCGCGATCTGCTTTCTGTAGGGATGCCCGAAAAGACAGTGCAGCAGCATATGCAGAAGCATGCGCGCCGGCATTCCGCCGTCCTTTGCGAATGCTTTGCAGAGCTCTGCGTCATTGTAGAAAATATACCGGCCGTTCGTCAGCGGAAGCTCGCCTGCCGCCTCCGTACTGACAAAAGAAAAGCGTCCTGTGGCATTTGCAAGGAAATGAAATGCCATCAGGACCTCTTCCTGTGCAAGCGACCAGATTTTGTCAGCTTGCGTTATACTCAAAGTTCGCCGTCCTCCACATGGATCTTCATGCGCATGACAGCGCTGCCCATGGACTTGCCAAGGCTGTCCAGACGAAGGGACATTGTAGCGCCGCCGCCCAGAGCGTGCTTCATAACAAAGTTGAAGCCGCCAAGGCTCGGGACGTCATAGCGGGTGATCTCACCCTTGACCATATCGCCGAAGTAAGCCTTCAGCTTTTCAGGGGTAACCTCACGCTCGATAATCTTGTAATACTCCGGCTTGCGGGCGTAGACGCATACATTGGAAGTATCGCCTTTATCACCGCTTCTGCCGTGAGCGATATCATTCAGATAAATTTCTGCCATTTTTACTCTCCTTCATTTAAGAAGCCTGCTTATACTTCCAGTATATGACTCTCGACATTGACATATTCACGCGGTACGGTTGTGGGCCACAGAGCCATAACCTCCTGTACGTGCGCGCGTCCGCCGAAGAAGGATGCTCCGGGAGGTCCGTTCAGCTGCAGCGGGGAAATCTCGGGAATGATCTTTGCGCATTCCTTCTTGTCCTCAGAGAATACAGCGATACGAAGGACGCACTCGTTAAGGTTCTTAAGAGCCTCTTCGCTCATGTCCGCAACACCAAGGTGCAGGCTGTTCAGGCCGATGTAGCTGATATGGATATCATCCGCCTTCATGCCGCGTCTCTGCATCTTCTTCATGATTACTTCGGCGC
>ODAI013373917.1_pt1 | contig 16329 bp, 13 predicted proteins | sample 1539321 | NCBI WGS metagenome assembly ODAI01 (sample SAMN02144231, study PRJEB22623) | gut metagenome | biome: sheep rumen | host: Ovis aries | place: New Zealand
AATTTTCGTGATATGAGGTAAAAGTGAAAAAAGAATGATCATTGGCATATTTATATAATCAGGTAGTTAAAGATATAAATCAAACATGATTTACATTGCAAGATTTAGAAGATGGAAGTTATACATTTGATGTAATTATGTACTACATATTTAATGGTAATGCTAGAACAGGTGGTGATAGTAAAATATTTACAATGTGAGCAGCAGAGACACCACGAATAGAAATCCAAAAGCCAACATGAGCTCCAATTACATGAATGAATATAAGTACTAAGCAAGTAGATTTCCAATGGAATTGATGAGCAACACAGTTTAATAAATATTATTTTAAAATAATTGATAAATCGGATAATCATGAATTAACATGAAGGTATGTAACAAGTAATACAGAATCAGCTAGACAGTTCTCATACAATTTATGAAGTGGAAATTATAGATTTGAAGTGGAGATGTATAATGGTAGCGATGTTTTATTAACTTGAGTAAGTAGAGATTTTAGTGTAAATATATCAAGTACAGCTTGAGCATATCTATCAATTCAGTCACCAAGTAATCGAGCTTATTATACATGAAATAATGAAACTACTGTTCAACTAAGTTTCTGATGGAATGGTTGATGAACTTCACTAATTTCGAAATATAATTATAGTTTGGTAAACACTGTTACAGGAAATCCTGTAACTGGTTGAACTGTGAACGGTAGTGTAAATTCAATTCCAGATATAAGTTTACCAAGTGGTAGATATAGATTTGATGTAACTATGTTATTTAGCGATAACTCCCCTATTATCCCTACTGTTTCGCATACATTTAATGTTGTGATTCCTTCACATCTAAATATTATTACTCCATCTCAGAATGCTAGCTTTAGTGGACAGCAAAATATTAATTTTTCTTGGTCATGATTTGCTGAGTTTGCAAACAATTATCATTATGAATGGTCTTTAAAGAAAAAAACTAAGGATGGAACTGTGACTTCAGAGACATGATCTACTTCTAGTATGACAAATATGTGAGTAGAGTCATTCCAGAGAACTTTGTCTAACGGACTATATGATTTTACTGTACGTATGATGGACGGTAATACTGAAGTACTTTCAAAATCTAGTTCGTTTACTATCCTAGATTCTATAGATTTACAGGTTTATGTATCAGATTGAAATTCTTCTGTAACTACTTTGAAATCTGGTACTGGAACTTTTGTATGGAACTGAGAGAGTGAAGACTTCAGTAAGTATGTTTATACTATCTTTGGGTTGTCTTCTGGTAGTACGTTTGCTTATTCATGAGAGTTATTCTCAAAAACTTGAAGTGTAACATTAAATAATCTATCGTCTTGAAGATATAGATTTGAAGTTACTATGTTGCGTTCTGATAATTCTGTAATTACTTGAAGATATGTGGATTTTGATGTGGAAAAACCTGCTTGGATTAAAATTATCTCTCCGTTGTCGTGAGCTACTATTACGTCTTCTAGTGCGACATTTCAGTGGTCATGATATAGTGATGTAGTGTCTAGGTATCAGTATACATTGCTTAAATCTGGGGAAAGTGTTGATGCAATTTATGTTACAACTGGTAATTCATTTGTTCGTAGTAATCTTGCGAATGGAAATTATATTTTAACTGTGTGATTGTATTCTTGAGATTCGTTGGTAGCTAGTGATGCAATTAGTTTCATTGTTTCTATTCCAAGTGGTTGATGATGAGGTTGAGGCGGTTGATGATGAGGTTGAGGCGGTTGATGATGAAGCTCTGTTAGATCTAGTTCTACAAGTAGTTTATCAGTATCGGTTCTTAACAAGGAGCCTTATACTAGTGAGCGAATTGGTATTGAAATAAATGAGGATAAAAAATATACTTGAAAGGTTGATTTTACAAAAATTCAGTATAATTCTAATTGAAATTGGGTAGATTTTTCTTTGACATCAAATAAGTATGTTTCGGCTTATTCAGATGAAGCATGGCTTTGATATGTTAGATTTTCTTCTTCAGACGACTGAAAAATTAAGATATCAAAGTTTATAAAGTTAATTAAGAGTGGTAAATATAGGATTTATGTTGAAGATAAAGATTGACATAGTGATTATGTACAATTTCAAGTATGAGATTCTGATGAGGAAGAGGTGTATATTTCTAGAAGCTGTAAGAGATATATAATTAGATATAATTCTGATTTATGAGTTTATACGTCTCCAAATTTATTGAAAAATGAATATTTTGTTAGTAAGGACTATTTTAAAAGGTATGTGGATTCTAAGAATAATCGAATAGATGGATGCCCAACGAATGTTTGATGGATCTCGACTAGGTATTATGATGATTCTAATAGTTCTGATAAATATATAGCTCCAAATGGTAAAGTTTATTTTATCGTTTGAAAGTGATGAAATTATTATTCGGATGAACTTAATAAAGAATTGAAGACTCCTACTGGTTTTAGTACGATTTCTGAGTTGAAAAATTATATTGCTTCTCGTAATCCGCTTATACCTATTATTAATACAAAGGTTTGAAATAATATGAATGTAGGTGCATTTGTTTCGTCTTGAAAATCTGAAGGTATCCCTGTTCAGAACTTGATAACTCTGAGTGATAATTCAAATTCATGGAATGGAACTAACGGATATAATTCTGAATATAATAGTGCTTATCAGTTTGCATATAAGAATTGAATTACGACAATGTGATCTATTGAAGGTGCTAATATGAATTGAAATTTAACTAGAATTGCGATGGCTAAAATGCTATCTAATTATGCGGTTAATGTATTATGAAAAAGAAAAGTGTCAGATAATGTTCCTGTTTTCTCAGATGTTAGTTGAAAATTAAATAATGATTATTGATGAGCAGTTACATTGGCATATCAATTATGAATTATGTGACAGAACATGCCTGATAATCGTTTTAGGCCATATGATATTGTAACTAGAGCAGAATTTGCGACAGCATTATCTAGGATGTTGTATGGCACAACAGATTGACAATATAAATCTACAGATAGATATTATACGAACCATCTGAATAAGTTAATGAGTGAGGGAATAATAACAAGGAATGATCCGAGAATGCATGAATTGAGATGATATGTTATGATAATGCTCATGAGAAGTGCTAAGAATTAGTTTTTTGAATTTATTATATTGTTAAAGTTTAGTTCTATGAAGGTTGTATCCGCTGAATTTATAAAAAGTGTGGCAGATATTTGACAGTGCCCAAATTTACATTTGCCTGAGTTTGCATTTTTTGGGCGTTCAAATGTATGAAAATCTTCGTTGATTAATATGTTAGTACAGAGAAAGGATTTGGCTAAATGTTCTAAAATTCCTTGAAAAACTAAGTTATTTAATTTTTTCCTTATTAATGATTCGCGAGTTATTGTGGATTTGCCATGATATGGATATGCTAAATCTTGAGAAAAAGAAAGAAGAGGTTGGTTAGATTTTACACAAGAATTCTTGAATTCTAGGGATACTTTGAAAAATACATTTCTCTTGGTTGATTGAAGTATCCCTCCTCAAAAAATTGATATAGAGATGATTAAGTGTTTTATTGAGGATGAAATTGAATTCTCTATTGTTTTTACTAAGTTGGATAAATGTAATCAAAAAGAGCGCAGTAGAAATCAGAGACTTTTTGGTGAGGAAATGAAGAAAATTTGATTGACTTCTTATGGTGCTTTCTCTGTGGATAATATTCATTGAAAATGAAGAAATGAATTGCTGTCTTTTATCGAATCTTTGATTTAAATCTGTTTGTTTTTTCTCTTTCTCAGATGTAAGGATTTCTTTGATGAGATATTTTCATTGAAAATTTTTAATTGTGGATAAAAAGCTGACATCTTTCGAAATCAGCTTTTTTTATGTGAGTGTGACTTTTTGCGATTGTATGTTAGAGATTTTCGTTAGATTCTCAGTTGTTTAGCTTTTTTGTCATGAATGCTGGAGTTTCCCAATCTTCTTGTGAATTATCTGGAGCACGGAATGCACTATTAGTTGTTAGATCAGGAGTATTATTTTCTACATTTGTAGCTGTGAAACTTCAAGTTTGGGATGTTGTAAATCCTCAATTATTTACGGCTCTTGTAATGAAATCTTCTGCAGGTTTTCTTATTGGATCTCATCGAGTGTTTGTTTTTACGACTGTTCTTTTAGTATTTGCTTGTTCATTGAATCATGTAGCGATAATTGTAACTTTTACTTCGTCTTCGAATGAATCATCAAAAGACATTCACCAAATCATATTTGCTTCTGGATCAAGAATCTTTTGAACAACATCTGCAGCTTCTTGAACTTCAAATGGAGATAAGTCAGAACCTCCACTCACAGCAAAGATAAGTTTTTTTGCACCGTCGAGGTTTGTTTCAAGTAGTGGGTTTTCAATGGCTTTTCTTGCAGCATCCACTGCCCTCTTTTCTCATGCTCAGTATCCGATTCCAAGTAAAGCATTTCCAGAATTTAGCATAATTTCTTTAATATCAGCGAAGTCGATATTGATATCTCATGGTTTTGTAATCAAATCAGAGATTCACTGAATTCCTAGATATAGTACTTTGTCTATCATTTCAAATGCTTGTTTGAATGATGTCTTTCTATCGGAAATGTTGAAAATTTTGTCGTTAGGGATTACTATTAGAGTATCTACATTTTCTTTCATTTTAGCTAGTCCATCAGTAGCATTTTCGTCTCTCTTTTTTCATTCAAAACTGAATGGTTTTGTAACTATTCCAATTGTAAGGATTCCCATACTTTTTGCGATTCCTGCGATAACTGGAGCGGCTCATGTTCATGTTCATCATCACATTCATGCAGTGATAAATACCATGTCTGCATCACCTAGAGCTTGTTTAATCTCGTTTTCTGATTCTTCTGCAGATTTCCTTCAAATTTCTGGATTTGCTCATGCTCAAAGTCATTTAGTAATGTTCATTCATATGTTTACTTTTGAACTTGAGAGATTCGCGGCTAAATCTTGGGCATCTGTGTTAACTGCGATAAATTCGACTCCTTCAAGTCATTGTTGAATGATTCTATTTAATGCTTTGTTTCCACCTCAACCGACTCAAACTACTTTAATTTTGGCACCTGGAGTGATTGGAGGAAGTGTAATTTCTTGTATTGTCATGATTAATTTTCGAATAAAAGAATAAAAGTTTGAACTATGTGTTTAAGATTTTTGTTTTAATGTATGTGGATTAAAACAAATCTTTAAAGAATTTTCAGATTTTTCATACTGTTCTTCAGATCTTAAGTCCTCATCATCCATGGCGTCCTTCTTCAATGTATTTTAATGATCGATAATAGCATCCGATTACATTTATGAATTGAATATTGTTGGATAAATCTCATAATTCTACCATTTGGTCTTTGGCATAGAATGTAGCTAATTTGAATACTTCTTTGGAAAGAACATCGAGATATTTGGTTTTTGCTCATCATCATAGTAATAGTATCCCTCATGGTAATCTTCAGTCTTTTTCTAGTTTGAATAAATGTTCATTGATTTTTCCAAATAATTGTTCATATCTTGCGCTGATAATTTCTGTGAGTAGATGTGTGTTTATTGATAAATCTTGTGGAGTTTCACTATCGATTATACAGCTTCAATTGCTTTTTTTGATGTCTTCTGCTTCTTTGATATCGACTTGCATTCATATAGAAATATCTTTTGTAACTTCTTCTCATCCAGCAGGTAAAGTACCGTATCATAATGGATATCAATCTTCATAAATTACATAAGAAGTCTGATTTTTACCAATGTCTATTAACACAGTTCCTAAGTCCTTGTGGTCGTAATCTACGGCAACTTCGCTGGCAGCTAGAATGTTAGGAATAATGTCGGCTATGGTAAGTCCTATTTTGTCGAAAGCATCTACGATTCATGCTATGAAATTTTTTGGTATCATGAATATATCAGCTACCATTTCTAATTTTTTGCATTTTAATCATATAGGATCGTTTTCTCTCTTGAAGTCATCTAGTTTTCGGTAGATTGGTTTAATTTTTATAGTTTCATAGTTATCTACGTTGGCAATTTCTTGTACGATTCTTTCTAGATGTGCAATATCTTCCATTTCAACAGCTTCGTTCATTATTCTTTTTCATTCGATAATTCTTTGAGTTATCATTTCAGGATGAGAGATTCCAACGTATACTTTATCGATAAAATCCCCTCCTAATTTTTTGATGAAATATTCGACAATTTTGTTTAACACGTTTGTGAAATCTTCTGCTTGCAAAATTTTTCATTTTCTCATTCACATTACGGGTTCTATTTGTTTAGCTAAGATAACATCTTTGTCGTTATCTTTTCAGAATACAACTGCTTTGATAGTATCGTTTCCAATATCAAAGATTGCTCTAATATCATTCATGTGGAGACATAAGTAAGAAAATAAAACAACATAAACTTTTTTATTTTATTTGTGACTGAATATTTTTTATTAATGTTATAAAAAAAAACAAATCAATATTTTTATTTTGTGATATATTTTGGTTATCAGATAAATGTTTATAATTTTTTAGTAATTTTTGATGTGATAACTTTTAGTTTTCAGGAAAATGTGATAGTTTTGGGCTGGTGTTTCTTTGTGTGTGTTGTTGGGGGCTTTTTTAAGCTACTATATTATATAATTGATTTAAAATTTTTGCATTATTTCAAATTATTTGTATAATATTTATGGTTTTTATTTTTTTATTTATGTCATAATGACTAAAATTAAGGGAATATGAACAAAATATGGAGAAGAATGGTTTAATTTTGATAAAAATTGATGGAATAAAAGATGAATAAATAGATATACTTGAACTAAATATGATGAAGATTGATTTAATAAACATTGATTTGATAGAAATTGATTGAATAGGAAAACATGAACTAAATATGATGAAGATTGATTTAATAAAGATTGATTTGATAGAGATTGATTGAATAGGAAAACATGAACTAGATATGATGAAGATTGATTTAATAAACATTGATATGATAAGGAATGATATCATAAAAATTGATATGATAAGGAATGATATGATAAAGATTGATTTAATAGAGTTTGACGAAATAGGGATTGAATAAATAGAGAAACTTGAACAAAATATGATGAGGATTGATATGATAAAGATTGATATAATGAAGAGTGATATGATAAAAATTGATGGAATAAAAATTGAATAAATGAGTGGACATGAAGTAAGTATGATGATTGTTGATATGATAAGGACTGATACGATGAAAAATGATGGGATCGAAATTGATTTAATAAAGATACGTGAACAGAGTATGATAAAGATTGATATAATGAAGAATGATATGATGAAGATTGATTTGATAAGAATGGAATTAATAAATATTGATTTGATAGAAATTGAGTTAGAAAAGTTCGATATGATGAAGATTGGTAAAATGAATGTTTTTATTATTTAAGTAAATTGTTTGATGAATAGGAGGAATAATAAAGCTAAAATCAAAAAATCATTGGATATTTTTGATGATAAATATGGTTTTGATGATGGACATGATGTATTTTGACATAGATGAGATATTGAGGAAATAATAGATAATAGACCTTATTATGATGAAGATTGGTACGATTTTTATTGATATTATTGGGAGTGATATGACAGGGATTGATATGATAAAAAATGATTTGATAGGAAGTGATATGATAAGGAGTGATATGATAGGGAATGATTTAATCTTTATTGACGAAATAGGGAATGAGTAAATAAAGAAACATGAACTAAATATGATAAAGATTTAATGGATAGAGATTGATATAATAAAGAATGATGGAAATATTGATTTAATAAATTTACATTAACTAGATATGATAGAGATTGATATGATGTAAGTTGATATGATAAAAAATGATGGAATAGAAGTGAATTAATGAATTTACATGAACAAAATATGATATGAATTGATATGATAGGTATTGATATGATGAAGATTGATATGATAAAAATTGATTTGATAGAAAGTGAATAAATAAAGAAACATGAGTTAGATATGATAAAAACTGAATAGATAGAGATTGATATGATAAAAATTGATACGATAAAAATTGATTTGATAGAAGTTTTCTAAATAGGGAAACATGAACGAAATATGATAAGAATTGATATGATTGGGAGTTATATGACAGGGATTGATATGATGAAAATTGATTTGATAGAAACTGGATAAATAAGGAAACATGAACAGAATATGACTTAGAATGATATGATAAAAATTGATATAATGTTGAGTGATATGATAGGGATTGATATGATGAAAATTGAATAGATTATGATTGATTTGATAGAGAATGATATGATATTGATTGATTCGATAGGAAGTGATATGATAGATTTTGAAATAGTAAAATTTATTATGAAGCAGATTGGTAATATTATTTATTAATCTAGAAAAAGGATTTACGTTTTCATTATGTAAAAAGAGCTATCTGATTTTTCCAATCACTATTTTCCATAATTTATTAGAAAATTTTTCAATGGATTTTAATTTTCACACTGGTTCATTATTGTTTATTGATTATATTTTTTTGGTGGTATATTTATTATTTACTACATTTTTCTAGTACTCTGTTAATAATCTCTGTAGTAGAATATCATGGTTGTGCTTTATCTGGAAACTCTTTTAGCTCCCAGAAAGGACTAGAATAATCTTTTGTTTTCTTTTCATCAACGGATGTAACTGCAAGTATTGTTGGTTTTAAGTAGTTTAAAAATTCTATATCTTCTTCTCTAGATTTATCAGGATAGGTATAATCTACTCCTGCTATACCATCTACTACTTCGGTTCTTTGTCGTTGTGGATTTATTGGGCGAGAACTCCCCTTTTTCTTTGCTGTAAATTCATCTGATTGTGTTAGAACTATTATAATGTCTGCTTCTTTCGCAAACATTCTGATGGCAAATACGTGTCCTGGGTGTATAATATCAAAAACGCCTTTTTTTATTAGAACGGATTTTCATTCTTTTTTTGCGTTTTCAATGATGTTTTTTAATTCTTCTTTATTGGAAATTATCATTTTTGTATAATTAAGTATTAAAATGTTATGAATTAATTTTATTAATTACAATATTTCGTAGTTTATCAGAAATTTCTTCAATGGATTTCAATTTTCAATTTGGTGCGCTATCGATAATTATTCGATTATATTTATTTGCTACATATTTATATGCTTCTGCTGCATTTTTTAAGTGATTCAAATCTGCTTCGTGAATGTCTCTTTTTTTGTCTGTGTATTCTCTTTTTCATTTCTGATCAACTAATTGTTGTCAGATTTCTGTAGGCATGTAGAGTAAGATATTCATATCTGGTCTAGGAATTCAGAACAATCAATATTCAAATTCATCTAGCCATTCTAGAAACTTGTCTCTTTCGACTGGGTCGTGAATTTTCCCTGCTTGATGTCCCATATTAGATGAAACATATCTGTTTGAGATTACAATTTTTCATTCCTTCAGTCGTTTTTTGATTCTTGGTGAAGCTTCGTATCTATCTACAGCGTAAAAAACTGAAGCTCTATATGGTCAGACTTCATCAGCTGTTCAGAGATTTCAATTTAGATATTCTTCTACCATTCATGCGGACTTTTTTCAGTATTGTGGAAAATCAGCGATTTCAACATCGTATCACTCCCCTTTTAGTCTCTTTACCAAAAGTTTGGTTTGAGTTCCCTTTCCACTTCAATCAGTTCAATCTATTACGATGAATATTCCCTTTTGCATTAGTGTCTAATACCAAGTAAAATCTGATTTTATTTTACTTTTACATTATATTTTAATGAAACTTTTTCTCTGATATCTTGGTGAAATTTTAGCATAGAATCTGAAACTATTACATCTTTGTTTCATACAGGATTTCGCATTCTTTTTAAGCGAATGATGGCTTTTTGGATATGTTTTACAATCCATTCGAAAATATTTCAAATGAATCAATCTCCGAGAGTTTCTAGTATATTTTTAAACTTAGTATTTCATGTGAATGGAGAAATTCAGAGTGAAATTGTTTGTTTTTCTTGGTAGTTTGGTAGGATTCATTTTACCCATTTGTTACTTTCAAAGAATGAATTATTAATTTCTCCATCAGGTTGATAAATTAGGACTAAGTGGGCAATTCGATATGCTAAATAAATATCAAGTGATGGTAATGAAATAGGATATAAATTCTGTGAATCAGATGTAATAAAGAAGGAAAGACAGATTTTTTTTCTAATTTTTTTTCAAATACGTTTTGCTCATTTAAGTGTGAATAAAATCATACTTCGAAATTTTACGGTTCGAATTCTTCCTGGCTCGGCTATGATGAATAAGTCGATATCTGAATTTTTATCTAAAGCGTTAAAGCTGATTGAATTACAGAGAAAAATTTGTTCAACGAATGGAATAGACTGGAAAGTAGATTCTAATCTTTTGATTTCTTGGAGATATTCATCCATATATTCAGATTTTTTGTCTCGAGAAAATCAATCTCAGTTTTTGTCTTCAGTAGTATCTTTTAGTATTTTATTCGCATTTGTATGTTCAGTGTCAGAATATTGAAAAAATAGTTCAGAATTTTTTGGAACTGGATATTTCATAATTTCGTAAAATCTTAGGTAAGGTTGAATGAATAGGGTCTTAACTAATTTTCTCGTTCTTTGCATTTAGTTGGATCATCATCATAAAATTTGCAATTTTTTCGTGAAATAGTTTGTGAACGTCAATCTACTCTAAATTTTCAGAATTCTTTTGGGCTTCCCGTGCAATTTTTGTCTAAACATATAGCTGCTATTATGTCCCCTATTATTTCTTTTCAAGCATTTGTTGTTTCTATGTAAAAGACATTTCTCTCGTTAATGTTTTTTGGGGATAGTCATTTATTCATTTTTATGTAGTTTATATCACTGGGATTGTTTCATGTTCGATAAAATTTTATAGGTTGCCTGGTTTGATTACATGTATTTGAAACAGATAGTGTCTTATATGTATTGATTGATGAATTTCATGTGTCATATGCGAGATTTATTTTATCACAAGCTCATGATTCATTACATCATGTTAATTGAATTATGTAGTAAGATGGGGATATGGTATTGTTATCGTCAATTTTTAGATGTTTGCTGGTGAGTGTGTAAAATATAAAATTATTAATTTCTCATCATATTGTGTTTGCACATCATTGTGCTTCTATAATCTTTCTTTTTTCATCTCATCCACCGAGATAAACTGTAGTAGCCAACATTAAAATTCAGATTATAGTCACTACTATGATTAATTCTATTAGGGTAAATGCATTTTTTTTGATATTATACACTTTGCAAGGAATAATAGATAAAAATCTGAATATAAAATAATGTTTTTATATCTTGTTGCAAGATTTATTAACTTAAAAATGTTTATTTAGGAGAATAGAGAATTATTAGTGATAATATTAGTATCTGATAGCTTTTTTTCTGATGGTTTGGATAATTCAATAAATTTTTGTGTATCGAATGTATAATCTTCATTATCTATATCTACTTTCTGAAAATGTAGAAGATAAAGTAAAACTAATGCTGTCATTCTTACATCGTTTTTACAGTATTCTTGAATTTTTTTCAGAATTTTATTATCGTTTGAAGATTTCCGTTCTTTCCAGAGGCTTTCTACATCGGCTCATGAATCTAATGTCTTTTTAACTCAAACTAGCGAATCTGAGACTTTATTGAGTCACATCCTTTTACCTGTGAGTTGCTGAAAAAATACGTATAAATCTAAACTTTTTTCATTCAGAATTTCAACTTCTTTTTTTCAGAGTCATGCATTGTAAGTACTTACAGGATTATCGAAATAAATCTGATTATATCCAATTATATATCCATCAAAATCAATCATTTTTTGAACAAAATCTTTCAAATCTTCCATCATTATGCAGGAATATGTCATTTTTCCTGGTTCAACTTCCTCCATGCTAAATCATAAGTAATATTCTGGAAAATTTGTTTCGGATACTTCTCATGAAATTAAGGCAGTTTCGATATCGTAGACTAGATATGGTTTTCAGAGTATATCATAAAATTTTCATTCAACGAAAGCATCCATGAGAATTTGTTCAATTGTTCTTTGTCAGATTTGTCTTTGTTTTTTGGAAATATAACGAATCATGAGGCGATTTAACTCCCCTTTTTCGTTTGCAGGTACTTGAATCTGAATATTATCTACTTCATCGTTTATGTGGATTCGATTATCAATTAGTTGTATAGTTATTAATGGGTTTCATCTATCGAAGTACATTACCTCATTTCATTCACGGAATGCAATTTTGAAAAAATCATTTATTCACTGACATTTTTCTCTTTGAATAACTGTATGTAGATGAGGAATAAGATTGTTTTGAATGGTAGAAAGTTCTTCTAGTGTAAATTTCTTGTACATTCAGATTTATTATAATATATGAAAATATGATGTATAACTTGTAGAGAAAAAAATCTGAATTTCAAGATTATATCCATTTGAATTATTTGTAATTTTTATTATATATCCTTTATTTATTTTTTTTCTAAGTTTTGAATGAAAAAGCTAAAAGAATATTTTCCACATTTGTTATTATTAATTTATATTGTATTATTGATTCGGAGCGGAATTAATCCTGTAGATAGATGAGTTTGGTATGCTGAGGAGTGAACAGTTTTAGCTGTTGTTCTGATTTTGGTTTTTACTTTCAAAAAATTCAGATTTTCCAATTTAGCTTATTTTATGATGTTTCTTTGGATAGTGATTCATACGATTTGAGGTCATTATACATTTGAAAAGGTTCCTTTTGATTGGTTTAATAATTTGTTTGGATTTGAGAGAAATATGTATGATAGAGTTGGTCATTTTATTATATGATTTTATGCGTTTCCTATTATTGAACTTTTGGATAGAAAGAAAATGGTGAATAATAGAGTAATATTATATTTGTTCTGATTCCTTTTTATGGTTTCATTGGCTGGACTCTATGAAATTTTTGAATGGTGGTATGCTGTGTATTTTGATCCTGCTACTTGAGATGCAGTACTTGGAAGTCAGGGAGATATTCGAGATGCTCAGAAAGATATGCTGATGGATACGTGTGGTGCAATATTTGCTGTAATCTTGTATTGGATAAATCAAAAGTGTTTGGGGTTGAAAAATAAGGAAAAGTTGTATAATTTTTGTGAATAAAATAATTGAAAAAAAAATTAAAATTTTTACAATTGAATTATTGAGACAATATTTATTTTTCGATTCATTACTTGAATGTATGTACCACTACATTGACATAGTACTTATAGCTTTTTGGAGGCATTAGGACAGCCAAAAGATATCGTAAAACGTGCGAAAGAATTATGATTTACTGCGATTGCGATTACGGATTATAATGGTATGTTTTGAGTGCCATCGTTTTTTTTGGCTGCAAAAGATTCAAAAAATCCTGAAGATGAAAATGATAAATGAGTGAAAGCAATATTTGGTTTAGAAATCTGATTTGTGATGGATTTAAAATCTTCATGAGTTGGAAAGAGTGTGTGAAATTTGTGTTTATTAGCTGAAACGGATGAATGATATCATAATATGATGGAACTCATTGCTTATGCGAATCAAACTGGATTTACAAACTGAACTCAGAAATTGGATTTGAATGCGTTGAAAGAAAAGTCAGAATGAATTAGAATTTTTACTGGATGAGAGTTGAGCTGGATTTCCAGAATGCTATCTGCATGAGAAAGTGAAGCTAAGATTAGAGAGATTTATGATATGTTGCGTGAAATATTTGGAGAGAAATGTTATTTAGAAATAACTGCACAGGATGAGACTCTCCTACCTATCACGAAGAAAGTAAATCAATTCATTTATAATTTGGCTAAACAGACAAATACAAAGCTGATTGTGAATAATGATTATCGTTACTTAAAAGAGAAGGATAAAGAAGCGCGAGAGATTGCATTATCGATTAAAGATTGAACTAAAATGTATGATGCGAATCGTAGGAAGCCAGCTGGTAAATATCATATTATGAATGAGGAAGAAATTAGAGAAATATGTATCAAGAATTGATATAAAGCTGAAGAAGTGGATGAATGGATGTCTAATAATGGAGCTATCGCGGAAGATTTGAATGCAAGTATGCTGCTCAATCAGAAATTATTTCCAAAATATAAAACGCCTGATTATATTCAGACATATTATGATAAATATTGAGCAACTTCAATAGAATGTTAGTCAGACTTTTTCTTAATTAATTATACAAAATAAAGGAATGAATATAAAAGAATATATATCTTCACAGTTGAATGATGAACAGACTTTAGCAGCTTTACATACAGATACTCCATCATTGATTATTGCTGGAGCTGGTTCTGGTAAAACTAGAGTTTTGACATATAAAATTGCTTATTTGTGGTGGGGGTTAAAAACTCCTGTTCAGAGAGTTTTGGCTGTTACTTTCACTAATAAAGCAGCTAATGAGATGAAAGAAAGATTGATTAAGATTTCGGAAAAAATTTGAGGAGAAGTGGATGAAGATGAAATCCCTCAGCCTTCGGCAGCTCCCTTTAAAAAGGGAGCACAAAATGAAGAACAAGAAGAACATGATGATATTATGGATTTTTTGGTGGCAATTGAAGCGGATAAACAAGAAAATGTAGGTAATCAATATCGTTTATTTCCATATCAGATGAAATGGATATGAACATTTCACTCGATTTTTCTGAAAATCCTGAAAGAAGATATAGATAAACTTTGAATGAAATACACCAAAGATTTTACGATTTTAGATACAAATGATACTACAAGTGTAGTAAAAGAGATATTAAAAAGGCTGAATTTACAGGATGTTTTCAAGCCAAACGAAGTAAAGGGAGTTATCTCAAAACTAAAGAATGACTGAATGATGCCTTCAGATTTTTTGAAATGAGTTAATTCAAATTATGATGAGACTATGTGAAAGGTTTACGAAGAATATCAAAAAACTTTGGAGACTTCAAATTCATTAGATTTTGATGATTTGCTATTACTTCCCTATTTACTATTCAGAAAAGAACCTGCAATTTTACAGAAATGGCAAAACTCATTTGATTATATTTTGGTAGATGAGGCTCAGGATACTAACTGGATACAGTTTGAACTAATGAAAATGATGAGTGGATGATGAGCAAAAATGACTTTGATTGGAGATGATTTTCAGAGTATTTATGGATGGAGATGAGCTTTGATGGAGAATTTTCTGAATGTGAAAATGTATTGGCCAGATATTAAGATGTTTAAGCTACAGATAAATTATCGTTCTAAACCTCATATTGTAGAGGCTGGGAATGCTATTATCAAGAATAATGCTCGTCAATATGAAAAGAATATTAAGCCAAATAGAGCATGAACTGAGAAGGATATGATTACGATTTTTTCACATAGTAGTGATGTAGATGAAGCTGCGAATACAATTGAGCTGATAAAAAAAATGAAGAATTCTTGAAAATTTAAGGAATGGTGACAAGTAGCCATTCTTTATAGGACGAATTCTCAATCAAGTGTATTTGAAAGTCTATTTATTCAGGAATGAATTCCTTACAAGATTTGGTGAGCATTTAAATTCTTTGAAAGAAAGGAAATCAAAGATGTTTTGGCATATTTAAGATTTTTCTTGAATGATAGAGATAATCTAGCATTAAAGAGAATTATAAATATTCCAAATAGAAAAATCTGAGCTACGACTTGGGAGAAAATTGAAGATTATGCATTGGCTCATGATGAAGCGATTTATGATACTATAAAAAAATTACGAAAAGCTGAAATTTTGCCTGATGAATTGAAACTTACTCCTCAGGCTATGACTGGAATCAAATCGTTCATTATGGCAATGGAGGAACTTAAAGAAGATTTAGTAATGGAAAATCCTTCAGATTTTATTGAAGCTATGGTAAAGAAAATCAATTATAAAGATTACTTAATCAAGGAGGAGTGATGAGAACCACAAGCGGAAGAAAAATATGAGAACATTGGGCAATTGATAAATATGGCGAGTAAATATATCGAAAAATGAGAGCCAACTCTTAGGCAGTTTATGGAGGAAGTTTCGCTTTTGAGTGATATTACGGAGAATGAAAAATGAGATATCGATGCAGTGAAGTTGATGACAGTTCATTCAAGTAAATGATTGGAATTTCCTTGTGTGTTTATAGTGTGATTGGAAGATGGAATTTTTCCACTTTCAAATGCGACTCTGGATCCAAAATTATTGGAAGAGGAAAGAAGACTGATGTATGTGGCAGTTACGAGAGCAAAAGCTGTGTTGTTTATGTCCTATCCTCATTCTAGGGTGACTTGGGCACAAGTGCAAGATAAC
>ODAI012312830.1_pt1 | contig 16327 bp, 12 predicted proteins | sample 1539321 | NCBI WGS metagenome assembly ODAI01 (sample SAMN02144231, study PRJEB22623) | gut metagenome | biome: sheep rumen | host: Ovis aries | place: New Zealand
AGCTTGAATTTATCATTACTGCAATCAATAACTGACGATATATTAGAAGCGCTTACTTTTATTAAAAGAGAAACAGTTCCGGTTCCTTCACTTTCCGGCTCAAGAATGATATTTTTTCCAAGACTCGAAGCATTTTCCCTGCTTACAAGAGGAGTCTCCCATGATGTAGTCAAAAGCACATTCTCATGGTCTATATCACTGGAAATGCCGGCTGTTACTTCATACCGTCGTCCGATTACAAGTCCAACTGAATAAGATCCATCTGACTCTGCATATCCCGCAGCATTATCAACTTCGCCGGAATCTAAATCCCTTGTCTTAAAAAAATAATATTCTGACTCTTCAGGCAAAGAAGGAATTGCAGTCCGGCCGGCATTAATGGCAGACGCAGAGCGGGCATTTGCAATGGAAGCCGGAAGTGCCCCCTTCACGCCTATTGTTCCCCTTATATTTACCTTTTCAAAAGAATTATATCCAGCTCCGGAATTATCCCCGCTTATAAGATTTGAACATGAAAGCACAAAGAGGCAGGAGAAAATTACTGATAAGATTTTTAATAATGACTTTTTCATACTTTTCCCCCTAATACTCATAATTGTAGGTCCAGATGGCATTTTTAATCAGACTAATACTATTTACATTTATAATCGCATTTTTCTGCTCTTCACTTCCGGCATAAGAAACAAAAGATAATTTAGTGCTGCTATAAAAAGCGGAAGATTCTATTTCTGTAATAGAAAGAGGAAGATACAAACTTTGTAAAGGCGGATAGTTATGAGAAAACGTATTATTACAAATTTTCGTTACACCTTCCGGTATTTTTAATGTTGTAAGCCTATTGCAGAAACCAAATAAAGATTTGTCAATTACAGTCCAGCCAGACGGTAATTTTACAGAAGTCAGGTTTGAACAATAGCGTAAAGCACTGTCCCCCATACTTGTAACACTGTCAGGAATGGAAATTGAGTACATTTTGTCACAATAATCAAAGGCCATTGTTTCTATAGATTTTAGTGCAGAACCTTCCTCGAAATAGACGGCAGACATTTTTGCCCCGGTAAAGGCATATTCTCCAATAACTTCAACACTTGCAGGGACTGTAAAGGAAGATGTAGACCTTCCATTACAGAAGCGCACAAGTTTTTTTCCGTCCATTGTATAAATTGCACCGTTTTCATATTTAAAAGTTGTGCTTTCTTCACCCAAAGTAACATCAAGTCCATTGTTTGTTGCACAAAGAAAGAAAGCTCCCATATCAATACTTGTTACACTTGCAGGAATATGCAGTTTTTTAAGGCCATACAAACACCAGAAGGCATTATCCTCTATTGTGGTAACTCCTTCCGGAAGGATAATTCCCTGAATGTATCTACCCTGGTTAAATGCATTGTCAGGAACTTTTGTTAATCCTTCAGTATCAGACAAATCAAGAGTTATAGAATTTGTACCAGCGGCTTCAGCAATCTGCACAAACTTTTCTTCATCCAAAATTCCTTCAACCTTAACAACGCTGTCGACTGCCGCATTATTAATCTGACTAATCACACTTGAAGCATCAACCGCCTGCGGTGGAGTCAGAAGAAATTCCGTAGCATGTTTTACACCTTTTAATTCTGCGCATACATAAAGACTGTAGGTATCTGCATAATCAAGAGCCGGGATATTTACCTTAATTCCATCGTCAGTTGCTGAACTTGTAAGCGTTACATCATTCAAAACTGAGCCATCGTTATAAAGAGCAAAAGTCCAGGCAACATCATTTCCATCAATTTTTTTATTTTGACCATCATAAAGGATATTTGCACTGCCCCTTTTTACGGCTGGCTTAATCGTTATATCCTTTGACTTATTGGGCTTAATAAATTTTGAGCTTGCAGAAAAAGTAAAGTTATAGTCAGCGGTATGGGAAATACTTCCGCTGCTGTCATAAATCCACTTTGCATAAAGCTGCTGGTCTTTAAGGCTGTCTGCCTGAGCCGGGTCAATTTCTATAATCTCCTCACCAGTAAAATCAGGATTATCAAACCAGCCGGAAAAAGACAGACCGGGAACACTCGTATAATACCCCGGCAAAGTAATGGCTTCGCTTTTTCGGAAAAATTTTAAGACCATTGTATCAGTTGTATAATCTTGCTCTTCTATATTATTATAAGTAATCGAATAAATCTGATTCAGGGAAATTCCTTTAATTTCGGCTTTCGTTGTAATTCCCCTTTCTATGCGGACAATAGTCTGGTAGGTATTTATGGCTTTAGAAGTATCCCCGGCAAGATAAAAATTAACCTGAAGCTTATGAGTTCCTGGTATCAGAGAATCTTCGGAAAAAGTATAAGTTCCGCTTCCTGTAATTGACTTGCTGTCAACAACACTTCCGTCATAAGTTGAAACAATATCATAGCTTACGCCTTCTGTTCCATTAAATGAAAGGGAAAAATCTAAAGATCCGATATCTCCAGCCGCCTCTGGCTCAAGCTGAAAAGCTACAGGATTTTCTCCTCCGCTTACGATTGTGCATGCGGTACTTCCACTGAAGCTGACTCCGCTGACATTTGCAATAAGAGTAAAAGTCCACTCACCTGTCTGAATTTCGATTTTCTTTGCAGTCATCTCTTCAAGAGTGGCGGCTGAAGCAAGCATTTCTTCTGTCTGGCCGGAAAGTCTTCCTTTCAGAACAAGGTCTCTTACATTGATTGCCGGAAGAAGCGTTCTTGAAGCGGATTTTGTCTGATTTTCAACATTTACAGAGATATAAGCCTTTTCGACTGAAGGCAGGTTATTTTTATTATTATTATCAACAAGATTTGAGCATGAAATTATAAAAAGAGAAAATAATACCGTAAATAATACTTTTAGAGATAAGGCCGGGCTATGCCCCCCCCTATTTAAATGTTTAGTAATCATACAATTATTTTTACAAGTCATTTTTTCAATTATTTTTATAACAAATTATAATTTTTTTCTCAATTGCTGAAGGTCAAAGTTTAAAAAAAATTATTGAAACCTTTCTGCAATAATATTAAAATAACTTGAATATTATTAAAAAGATGGCGCGCCTTTTGCGACACGCTTTGGAGGACTATTATGGGAAAGAAAAATCTTGACTGGGGAAACTTACCTTTCGGCTACATTAAAACATCTAAAAGCTTTGTCGCTACTTACAAAAACGGCGAATGGGATGAAGGAAAACTAACTTCTAAACATTCATTCCAGATTGACGAATGTGCCTGCGTCCTTCAGTATGCGCAGACTTGTTTTGAAGGACTCAAAGCTTACACAACAGAGCACGGTGATATCGTAACATTCCGCCCTGATTTGAACGCTGAACGCATGGAAAATTCCTGCAAGCGCCTTCAGATGCCGGTTTATCCAAAAGAAAAATTCATCGAAGCTGTTCTTAAAACAATTGAAGCCAATAAAGACTGGGTTCCACCTTACGGAAGCGGCGCTACACTTTACATCCGTCCATATATGTTCGGTTCAAACAACGTAATCGGAGTAAAACCGGCTGATGAATATCAGTTCCGCATTCTTGTAACTCCTGTAGGACCTTACTTCAAGGGCGGTGCAAAGCCAATCACAGTTCGTATTTCTGACCTTGACCGCGCAGCTCCACACGGAACTGGTGACATCAAAGCCGGCTTAAACTACGCAATGAGCCTTTACAACATTGTAGACGCCCACAATAACGGCTTTGCAGAAAACATTTACACAGACCCTGCAACACACACTTATCTTGAAGAAACAGGCGGGGCAAACATTCTTCTTGTAACAAAAGACGGAAAGCTTGTAACTCCAAAATCAGGTTCAATCCTGCCATCTATTACACGCCGTTCTATTCTTACAGTTGCAAAAGATGTTCTTAATATGGAAGTTGAAGAGCGCCAGATTAACAAGGCAGAGCTTAAGGATTTTGCAGAATGCGGTCTTTGTGGTACAGCAGCTGTAATCAGTCCGGTTGGAACAATCAACGACCACGGAACAGAAATTAAATTCAATGATGGAAAAGATGAAATGGGACCAGTTCTCCAGAAAATCTACGACACATTGACTGGAATCCAGATGGGCCGCTTACCTGCCCCTGAAGGATGGATTTATACTATCTAACAGGTAGTTATTAGCAGTTAGCAGTTAGCTATAAGCAAAAAAAGCAGCGGTTTTTTATTACAAAACCAGCTGCTTTTTTTTATTTTTTATCGGATTAAAATCACTAACCACTAACTGCTAACAACTCCTAATCCTACCTGCCAAGTTTACGAACAAATGCATCTTTAAAACCAAGACTTTTTACATAATCAAGAGCAAAAGTCTTATCCTCATCGGTAAAAACGCCGGCAAAAATCTTATAGCCGTTTTTATGAGGAATCAAAAAGAGCTTTAATTCATCACCGTAATTATCAATAAACTTCTGAAGATTATCTTCGTTTGCAAGGAAGGCAAGCTGAATGTAATAGCCTTTGCGAACCATATTTTCATTTGCAATAAGATTTTTATATAGAAGAGAACCTTTTCCCTTGAAGCTATTTTTATCAAAAGCCTTTTCATTTTCTACCACAGGTGAAACAGAAGGCTGGGTAGCAATAAGTGCATTTTCATCATCAGCTGCAGATTCAACAGACTTTTTTTCCGCTGCGACAGGATTTGAAAGAGACTCAGCTTCTTCTGTCGCCTGATTTTCAATAACAGCCTCTTCCACACCTGCCTGCTCTTCTACAGACTGAGGCACATCAAGGACAATTGCCGCATAAGAATTTTCAGAAGAATCTTCAAGAATTTCAACACCGTCAGGAAGCACAGACTCCACGGCATTTGAAACCTGAACAGGAGCATTTCCACTTTCCTCACCCGATTCCCCGGCCTCCTCAGAAGCCTCAAGCTCTTCTGCAATTTCATCAATTACGTCAGCAGCCTCTGGTGCATTTTCTGTAAGGATGACCTGATCTTCCGAAATAGAAACAGGCTGCTCAAAGTCAGAATAATCTCTTTCATCCCCGCCAAAAATTACAAGCTTTGCGCCCGCACTTTCACGAACTTCCGGAGGATTTATTCTTTCATCAAGAATTACATTGGCATCTGTCTTATCTGTGATTTTGATTTCCTGAGCCGCTTCCTGAGAAAATTTAATTCCTATCATATCATTCTGGTCAATGGAACCAATTATAAGGACATTAACAGTTTTCTGGGTTTTGCTGTTATAAACAGTCAGACTATCACCTGGATAATAACCCTTTGCCATTGCAAAAATTCCCTTAGGAAATTCATTTTCTGCGGCAACCGCAGTTTTTCCCCGCCAGTAATTATCGTTTTTTACAGGAAGAGGAAGTTCTGCGGTCTCAGCTTCATTTTCAGCATCAAAAACTTCTTCTTCAACAATAACTTCCTCATCCGACTGCTTTTCAGAAAGATTTTCTTCGCTTTCAAGCTCCTGAGCAATCTGATCAATATTTATACCTGAATCTGATGTAATATCAGCTTTGTCTGCAGCATCCTCCGCAAAAGAAAGACCTGCAAACAGAGTGAGAAAAACTGCCTTTATAAATATATTCTTTTTCATATAACCTGGAAAAATTATCTGATTTTTCTAAGGAAAGCATCCTTATATCCGTATGATTTAAAGCGTTCAAGAACAACTGCGTATTCATCAATTGAAAGAGAACCTATCAAAATCTGTTTTGAATTATTTGAAAGCTGAACAATGGTAATCGGATAGTTATTGCCATATTTATTTACAACTTCCAGAATATTTGCATCATCTCGCATTGTTGCAATCTGAACGTAATAAGTATTTCGGATCAAATCCTTTTCGCTGTTTACAAGAAGGCTGTCATAGCTGCTTACAGAAGAGCCGGAAAGAGCTGTCTTTGCAGGAGCAGGAGTGAGAGGTCTTCCCACGGCGGCTGTTTTTTCAAGAGGCTTGTAATCAGGATCATCACTTACAGGAGGATTTGCAAGAGCCGGAACAAGAACAATTGCATCGTAAGAATCATAGTCTCCCTCATCACTTTCTTCTGTTACAGTCTGATCAGGCTGGGCAAAAGCAGTGTGACCGGGAATTACTGCCTCATTTGAATTATTTTCTTCAATTTCAGGGATTTCAGCAATCTCCTTAAGTTCTTCCTCATCCTCTTCTTCTACAGAATCAGATGGAAGTACGGCCACAGCAGAAGATTCTTCTGTTTTTGGCGCAGCCTCATCAACAAGCTTATCAAATTGAGTTTCTTTTGCAGGAATATCTTTTGCAGGAATATCTTTTCCAACTTCTTCAGCAGGTTTTTCTACTGGACTTGCGGTTACAGGTGCAGGACTTTCTGCAGTATTTTCTTCAGAAGCCTGAGAAAGCTCTTCTGATTCATCAAACATTGGACTTCCGCTTACACCGGCAGCCGCTTCCGCAAGGTTTTCAACAGGATTTTCTGCCGCAAGTTCAGCTGTGCTTTCTTCCTGGAAAACTTCCTCAGCAACAGAATCAGCAGAAGGGTTATCTTTTACCGCAGCTTTCTGAGTTTTTTCAGCAGCGTTTGCATTTTTATCTGATGAAATAACTGCATTTCCATAAACACGGTCATCCTGACCATTTCTCTTGGTAATCTTTACGATTGAATTGGAATCTTTTTCAATTCCTACAGCTTTTGCAGCCTCTGGAGTAAGCATAATAGCCACACCTTCCGAAGCATCAAGAGCACCAATAACAAGAAGGTCAACAGAGCCGCTTCCCCCTGCATTTGAAACACTGATTACATCACCCGGAAGATAACCGACTGTCTTTGCAAAAAGCCCGGACGGCATAACTCCTTCATCAACAACAACTGCCCTTCCATCAAGAGAAGGGCTGAATGATGCCAGCATAAAAGTACCGGCAACCACCATTGCTAATTTTGTAAAAACCTTAATATGTTTCATATTCCTACCCATCCTTAAGAATCCTAAGCCTTTATTGCATTATTTATTGTCGTAACAAGATGCTGGGTAATTTTTCCCAGATCCTCCTGTCCGTTCGATTTTTTTATAATATCAGTTACTGTTTCTCCATCGATTACAGTTCCTGTTTTTACCACAGCCAGCTTCCAGGTTATCCTGTCTATCATTCCTACAGGCTGACGAAGATTCATGTCTGCGCTGTAATGAACTTCAACCTGAACAAAATAATCTGAAGAACCATTAAAAGCTTCTCCAAGCCCAGCCTTCCACAAGTCAAAAATATCATCATCGTTGTAAATCACAGAAGACTGGGAAGTTGTGACGATATAGTTTTTTTCAAAAAAACCGTCAAGCAGGAAGGTTTCTATATCATAGGATTTTGAATTAACTTCTTCGGTTGTTTCATCAAACTGAAGAATCTGAAATGAAATCTGTGTTGCAAAGCTTGCAAACGAATAAAAAAACACAAGAAAAATTGCCAATCCAAGTTTTTTTGTCATTCCCATGATATTCCTCTTCTTTTATTTCTTATTTATCTTTTCGGTGAAAAAATAAAACGAGTTTAGACTTTTTTTCACGCCATTGAAAGTTTAGTAATTTGTGATAAAATAAATATGGGATTGGGAAAATGGAAAAACGTATTTACATTATAGGTGCCGGATTTGCCGGACAAACAATTGCAGATGACATTAAAAGAAAGAAAATTTTTGGAAAGGTAAACGCGTTTTTAGATGATGATAAAAAAATCATCGGAAGCCAGATAGACGGAATTCCGGTTTTAGGCCCCATTTCTTCCGTTGCATCAATCCTCAACAATTCAGATTCAGATGAAGCGATTATAGCAATTCCAAGCGCCCCTGTAGAACGCATCCGCGAAATCTATGATACTTTGCAGAAAAATCATTTTTCACATATAAAAATTCTTCCGGGAATAAGCCAGGTAATAAATGGTGATGCTCACCTGGTTCAGACAAGGCAGATTGACCCACTGGATATACTTGGCCGTACTCCTATTGCAATTTCCCTAAAAGAAAGCCTTCATTATCTTCGCGGAAAGCGGGTTTTGATTACAGGAGCCGGTGGTTCAATCGGTTCGGAGCTTGCCCGCCAGCTTTTGAGCGGAGGAGCCGAAAGACTTTACCTTTTTGGGCACGGAGAAAACTCAATCTGCAATATTTACCGGGAGCTCAAAGTGCTGCAGGCAGAAGGCGTTGGAGAAAAGGCAACAATTGTTCCAATCATTGGAGATATGCGTGACCGCGCCTACGTGGATTACATCATCAAAAATACAAAATGTGACGTAATTTTCCATTGTGCCGCCTACAAACACGTACCGATGATGGAAGAAAATCAGGTTGCGGCAATTGAAAACAATGTATTCGGCACAAAGAATCTTTTGGACGCAAGCTTGAAGCACGGAGTAAGCCGCTTTGTGCTGATTTCCACAGATAAGGCAGTAAGCCCTGTCAGCGTTTACGGTGTCTCAAAAATGCTCTGCGAAAAACTTGTACTCAATGCCGCAAAAAAAGTCAGCAAAAACCAGGCCTTCATGTTTGTCCGCTTTGGTAACGTTCTTGGAAGCCGGGGCTCTCTTCTTCCAGTCTTCCAGAATCAGATAAAAACAGGCGGGCCGATTACAGTAACAGACCGTAACATGGTACGCTATTTCATGACCATCCCGGAAGCCTGCTCTCTTGTATTGCAGACCGGCGGGGTCGGCAAAAACGGCATTTCCTATCTTCTTGATATGGGAGAGCCGATTAAAATTCTTGAGCTTGCCGAACAGATTATAAAATTTTCAGGACTGGAGCCTTACAAGGATATTGATATTAAATTCATCGGTGCCAGAAAGGGTGAACGTCTGAACGAACCCCTCTGGCTGAAGGAAGAAAATCCGCGCCAGACAAAATATCCCAAAATTCTTCAGCTGGAAAACATTGAATACGAAGAAAAACGTCTTGATCAGCTTCTGGAAAAATTAAAGCCCTGCTGCTTTTTCACAGAAGGAATGGAAGATGATTTCAGAAACAGGACAAAACTTGTAAACATTCTCTGCTCAGACTGTCAAAGCCTTAAAAACTTTTACGAGCAGATAAAATCAGAAGGAATAGAACAATCAGACGTATTATAAAATCTGATAAAACAGGAAATACAAATGAGTGAAATAAAGGTTCCCTTTCACAGGGCTGCAATTACAAAAGATGAAGAAGATACAGTTTTAGAAGTCCTTCGTTCAGGCTGGCTTACAACCGGAAAATATGCCCTTGATTTTGAAAAAAAGTTTTCAGAAAGCCTGACAGAAAAGACCTCTGTCTCAGACCAGTCTCCATTTGACGCAAAAAGTGTTGAAGAGAAGCGTAAAACTATGGGACTTTCAACTCAGCCTGTAATCAGCCTTGCCGTAAATTCCAACACCAGCGGAATGATTCTTGCTATGGAAGCCTGCGGAGTAAAAACCGGAACAGCCGTTATCACAACGCCCTACACCTTTGTTTCTACCGCTGCCTGTGCCCGCCATCTTGGCGCCGATGTTTTTTTTGCCGACATAGAAAAAGATACTTACAGCATAGATTGTGACAAAATAGAAGAAATCCTTAAAAAAGATGCAGAGTCCGACTGCCCCAAAGTCCAGGCAATTGTTCCCGTTCACATTGCGGGAAACATCTGCGACATGAAACGCATTATGTCTCTTGCAAAAAAATACAGCAGACCCGGACACAAAATTTACGTAATAGAAGACGCAGCACATTCTTACCCCTCTCCTACAGAGCTGGGCTTTGCCGGCGCAATCGGAGATGCGGGCATCTTCAGCTTTTACGTCACAAAGACAATTACAACTGCGGAAGGAGGCATGGTCTGCACCCGCGACAGCCAGCTTGCCCGCCGCATGACAGTAATGCGACTTCACGGAATGGACAGAACAACCTGGGACCGCTACACATCCCCGCGTGCCAGCTGGGAATATGATATAGTCGCACCAGGCTATAAATTCAACCTGCCGGACATACTTGCCGCACTTGGCTGCCGCCAGACGGAAAGAGCCTGGCTTTTTTACCAGCAGAGAAAGAAAATCGTAGATAAATACAACGAAGCCTTTTCAAAGCTTGATTTTATCCAGCTGCCACCAGACAGCCGCAGCGGAAATTCCTGGCATTTATACCTTATGCGCCTTGTACCCGAAAAGCTTACAATCAGCCGCGAAGACTTTGCAAAAAAGCTTCAGGAAGCGGGACTTGGGATTTCGGTCCACTTTATTCCGATTTTTCATTTTACCTACTGGAAAAATCTTTATCCTGATTTTACCGCAGAAAATTACCCCAACGCGGAAGCCCAGTATCAGAGGACAATTTCTATTCCCCTTTTTCCAGACGAAAGCCCGGAACAGTCAGATTATGTAATAGAAACAATAAGAAAAATTGGATTAGAAAACCACAAATAAGATAAAATACTGTATAATAGAAAAGATGGCAAAAACTAAAAAAGCTCCAAAAATTGTAAAGCGTTCTCTTGAGGCAAAAGGATTTTACAGCGACTTTTCTAAGGAAGGCACCCTCTATGCTTCCCTTATCCGAAGCCCTGCCACAACCGGTATTGTAAACGATATTAAAATTCCAGATTTACCGGAAGATTATTTTCTCTTTTCTGCAAAAGATATTCCAGGCAAGAAAACCCTTAATTTTAATGATACTGTCACAAAAATCTTTGGATTTGGCAGCGTTAATTATACAGGCGAACCTCTGGGAATTGTAGTAGGCCCGGATGAAAGAAAAATCAAGGAGCTTACGGAAAAGGCTTCAATTTATTTTGACATTCAGAACCTTGAATCGGCTCTTTCCAACGTCATGAAAAGTCATGTTAAACCGCCTTCAATGGGAACATCAGATTTTGACAGCCTCGCTTCCAGCCTGAGTAATCTCCCTTCCCTGGACTCTGTAACCGGCACAAAAACCGATGACAACGAAAAAATTGTAGCGGAACGTACAGTAACAAGCGGCTTATACAAAAAGCTTTCGCACGAAGAAGCAACAAAAACTCTTTTTGAAAAAGAAACCTATAATGTAAAAGAAACCTGGGTTCAGGAGCTTGTAAATCCTAAATGGCAGGAAAGCGCAGGAGCCTTCTGCTATACTGAAGGCGAAAAGCTCCACGTTTACACGCCTACCCGCTGGACTCATTACCTGCAGACAGCCCTTTCTCAGACTCTTGGAATCGACATAGAACTTATATACATTCATAAAACAAAAAGCTCGGGAGTTTTTTCGGACGGACTCTGGCGCACAAGTCAAATCGCCCTGCAGACAGCCGTCGCATCCTGGCTTTTGAAAAAACCTGTAAAGCTGATGATTTCCCAGAAGGAGCAGGAGCAGTATATGGCTCCGGGAGTCGATACAAAAATCACCTACAATGCGGCAGTTTCAGAAAACGGACGCATAAAGGCTCTGGATGTCTGCATAGATATTGATGTAGGAAGCGCAAATCCTTTTGCAAAAGAAATCACAGACAGAATTACAATCGCAGCCTGCAATCTTTACAGGCCTGAAAACCTTTACATAAAGGCAATAGCAAAAACATCAAAAAGACCGCCAACTTCAATCAACATTAAGGGAGTTGATTCACAGGGCTTCTTTGCCATCGAAAATCAGATTCAGAAAATCAGCAACGTGACAGGAATCTTCCCGGACGAAATCCGCCAGATTAATTTTTCATCGTCATCGCCTGATTTCCCCTTTGACATTGATAGAAAAAATATTGAAGAAGTAATTCAAAATACAATCAGAATGAGTGACTTCAACCGCAAGTTTGCATCCTTCCACATGGACTCAATTGACCGCGTTCAGCAGGGAGAAGAGCCTTTCTTTGCCCTGCCTCTCCGCGGCATCGGACTTTCATGCGCCTACAACAGCTCCGGTTACAACGGAGAAAGCGCTTTTTCTTACTATCCGAAAATTGAAGTCACCCTTTACCCTGACGAAAATCTTGTAATCCATACTATCCAGCCGTCCGAGGTAAATCAGGATATCTGGAAAACAACGGCAAGCAAAATCCTTGAAATTCCAAAATCAAACATTCAGATTGATTCAACATTTACCGTAAAGGATATGCCGGCCTCTCCGGAGGATACCTTCAGCACAATCGGAATTATCAATCAGATAATCAAAAAATGCTGTCTGGATATTCAGAAAAAGCGTTTTCACAATCCCCTGCCGATTTCTTCAAAAAAAGGACTTACACTCGGCTCAAAAAACAAGTGGAATAAGGAAACCTTTTCAGGCAATCCATTTATGGCAAACTCAATTATTTCCTGTGCCGTAGAAGTTGAGCTTGACGTTTACACCTATAACGAAAAAATCCGCGGCATCTGGCTGACAGTTGACTGTGGAGAAATTCTTGATGAAGCGGCAGCCCTGAGAACAATAAGACTAGAAGTACAAAAAGAGCTTTGTATGATGGTAAGAGGGAAAAAGGTCAACTGCGATAATGTTTACGTGCAGTTTTTGCCGTCAAAAAACGCTGCAGGCCAGGTAGGAGAACTTGTTCAGAACGCTTTCCCGGCAGCCTTTACATCAGCACTTTCATCAGCCCTTGCAACTCAGGTTACAAAGCTTCCCTGTACGGAACAGCAGCTTTTCACACTCATAAAACAGCGGGGTGAAGGTAAAAAATGAAAATACCAGTTACACTGAATTGTATAAGAACAATTTTAGATGAGCAGCCGGATGAAATTCTTGCAAAAGTCCTTCACAGAAGGGGCTGTTCCTCGGTAAAAAGCGGCTGCATGGAAGGCGCATGCGGCTCCTGCACAGTCCTCATAAATGACATTCCGTCCGCAGCCTGCAAAATCCCGGTTGGTCTTGTAAAGGACATGGATATCATCACCCTGGACTATTTTGAAAAATCTGAAATTTATTCTGTAATCATGGAAGGATTTAACAAGGCCGGCATAAAGCTCTGCGGCTACTGCAATGCAGGAAAAATTTTTTCTACCTACCAGATTCTGCGAAGTCCAAAAATCCCTACCCGTGAAGATATAAAAGAACTCATGAAGCACCTTTCTTCCTGCTGTACAGACCTCGAAACTCTTGTAAACGGAGTAATTTATGCCATGCAGGTTCAGGCAAGAAAGCTTAAAAGGGTTACAAAAATCACAGGAGTCCGTGAATGAACAAACAGATGCTCTATGCAAAAAACGTAAACGAACTTCTCTCTCTTTTGAAAAACAACCAGGGCGCAGTTATCGTAGGCGGCTGTACAGGAATCGAAGAATTTCCGCAAAAAGCCATTTCAATCAAGCAGATTAAAGATTTTAACCACATTGTCAGACACGAAAGATTTTTGACTGTAGGACCTGGCGTCACCCTAAGCCAGATTTTAGCTCTGGGGCAGAATCACCTTCCTCAGGTTCTTTATGAAGCCCTGCAGAGTATTGCAAATCCAATAATAAGAAATATGGCAACTATCGGCGGAAATATTTTTGCATCAGGCCAGAAGCACACTCTTTACGCCCCCCTCATGGCACTGGATGCCCGCCTTGATTTTAAAACCCAGTTTGAAGCGACAAGCGAAAGCATTTTGAGTTTTAAGGCAATTCCAGCCGGCAGCGTTCTGACCGCAATCCGCATTCCGCTTGTGGACTCTGATCTTTCAATTTTCCGCCGCATCGGCCCAGAACAGGGGATTTCTGAAGACTCAGCATCTTTTGCCTTCCTTGCCAAAATTGAAAAAAATTCTCTTTTGAATGTAAGACTTACTTTTGCGGGACCTTTCACCTTCCACAGCAAGGAATTCGAAAACTCCCTTGTGGGAAAAAGGCTGCCCCTTACCCAGAAAGACATAATTCAGATTTGTGCAAATGCCGCAGATGAGTTCAATAAAACCGCCACCGACAAAATGATCAGTGACGTTGTAAGGCAGCAGTTTTTCAATTTGACCCGCTACTCTTTTGAGCAGCTGACTTAAGTCGCACGCTAACGCGTGCTTAATTAGTTTTGCTTCGCAAAACTAACGGATAAACATGCAGTCCCGTCGCACGCTGGCGCGTGCTTAATTAGTTTTGCTCCGCAAAACTAACGGATAAACATGCAGTCACCGTAGCTAAAGAAATGATACTTTTCTTTAACGGCGGCCTGGTAGGCATTTAGAATGTGTTCACAGCCGGCAAAAGCTGATACAAGCATAATCAGAGTACTTTCCGGCGTATGGAAGTTTGTAAACATTCTGTCTACAACATTAAACTTATAACCCGGGTACATAAAAATACTGGTAGAAGAGGTTCCGGCGTTTACCCAGATATTATTATTGCCTGGCTTTCCACCCGCATCAATTATCGCTTTTGCCGCACTTTCCAGAGTTCTTACACTTGTAGTTCCAACCGCAAGAATGGGTCTTCCCTCTTTTTTTGCCAGATTTATTTTCTCAGCAGTTTCCAGTGGAATTGTGTACCACTCTTCGTGCATCTTGTGATTTTCAATTTCATCTTCACGAACAGGAAGGAAGGTTCCAAGACCAACGTGAAGGGTTACAAAGGCCCTCTCAATTCCCTTGTCAGAAAGGCGTTTGAGCATATCTTCCGTAAAGTGAAGGCCGGCTGTCGGGCAGGCAGCAGAACCGGTATCAGTTGCATAAACATTCTGATAGCGTTCGCTGTCCTCTTCTGTATCACCGCGCTTAATATAAGGAGGAAGAGGAATGTGACCGTTACGTTCAAACCAGTCTTCATCAATTGCAAAATCAAATTTCATGGCACGGAATTCAGTTCCTTCATTGCCTGCGTGTTCAACAATTGTTCCAACAGTGCCGTCAGGGAATTTATAATGCATCCCGGGCTTCTGCTTTTTTGCACCCTTTACCATTGTATTCCAGATGCAGCAGTCCTTATCTATTGTGTTCAAAAACATAAACTCACATTCGCGGCCAGTAGTTTCCTTAATTCCGTAAACTCGGGCACGGCGGACACGGGAATTATTAAAAATCATCAGAGTGTCAGGCGTAATTAAATCCGGTAAATCATCCATCATGTGATGTTCAAACTCGCCTGTCTGGCGGTTCAAAAGCATAAGTTTATCCTGACCGCGAACTCCGCTCGGATGCTGGGCAATAAGTTCTTCGGGTAATTCAAAATTAAAATCAGATGTTTTCATCTAAAAACTCCTAAAAAGAAATCCTACAACATTTTGCCTTGCAAAATGTTAAGCAAAGGTTCGGAACATTCGGAAGTTGTAAGACCGGTTACGACCTTTGCAGAAATAAAGACTGCTGACCGTTTTGAGAAACCTTGTCTCCAGCAGCCTTAAGCCCCAGATGTGAGTAAGCCTTTGCAGTGACCATTCGTCCCCGGGGTGTTCTCTGTAAAAGTCCGCACTGAATCAGGTAAGGCTCGTAGTAGTCCTCCAGAGTGTCCATACTTTCCCCGATTGAAATTGCAAGAGTTTCAGCTCCAACCGGCCCGCCGGCAAAATTTTCAATTATTGAACGAAGAATATCGCGGTCAGCCTTTTCAAGCCCCAGCTCGTCAATTTCAAGCTTTTTAAGACCGTCATCAACAGTCAGAACAGTAATGCAGCCGCTTCCCTGAACCTGGGCAAAATCCCTCATACGGCGGAGAACCCTGTTTGCAACACGCGGAGTTCCCCGGCAGCACTGGGCAAGAAGAAGAGCCGCATCTCTTTCTATCTGAACGTTTAAGATTCCGGCACTTCTTATGATGATTTTAGAAAGCTCTTCCTGAGTGTAAAATTCAAAGCGAGGAATAAAACCAAAGCGGGAACGAAGAGGAGAGCTTACACTGCCTGCCTTTGTTGTTGCCCCTACCAGGGTAAAAGGCGGAATGGGAATGCGGACAGTACGAGCCGCTGCCCCCTGTCCGATTATCCAGTCCAGTTCAAAATCTTCCATTGCGATATAAAGCATTTCTTCAATTGCGGGCTTTAAGCGGTGAATTTCATCAATAAAAAATACCGTACGCTCTGTAATTGTACTTAAAATACCAGCAAGATCTTTCGGCTTATCAAGGGCTGGTGCCGAAGTAACTTTAAAATCAACACCAAGCTCGTTTGCCGTAATCTGTGCAAGAGTAGTTTTTCCAAGTCCAGGAGGCCCGATTAAAAGAAGGTGATCAAGAGGCTCCTGGCGCTGTCTTGCGGCTTCTATAAATGTTGAAAGATTCTTTTTTATGCTTTCCTGTCCCAAAAAATCCGAAAGCATTTTCGGGCGCAGCTTGTTATCCTGTTCGTCAAAACGGTTTTGAATGTCGGCTCTTACAATTGCGCCAAAATCTTCGTCGGTCATATACTCAGTATAGCAGATTATAGATAATGTTTATATATGCTATATAAAATAAAAAAGAAATGCTTACGCAAGAACCGCCTTTTGTTCCGCCGAGAACCCTCGCCGCAAGCTTCGCTTGCTCTGTAAG